>MDSW01222395.1_pt1 | contig 33094 bp, 32 predicted proteins | sample 811171 | NCBI WGS metagenome assembly MDSW01 (sample SAMN05326641, study PRJNA326480) | marine metagenome | isolation source: seawater | place: Atlantic Ocean: North West | collected 2012 | reverse complement strand
TTTAATTTATTCTTAATACCAGATAAAAATCCCCTCATAAAACTAGCTTCCATTTCATCGGGTTGGAGTCTTGTAAACATTCTTTTTATTCTTGAAATAATCTTTTTAGGGTTATCAGGATCTATCACTTCAATATCAACAGCGGTTTCAATAAAGTGATCAATTAACATTTGTAATTGCTTTGAATTGACTTCAGGATAATCCCTCCATTCCTTTAATTTTATATCTGATGAAGTTTTGAAAATTTCATATGAAATAATTTGAACTGACATTGCTAGATTTAGCACTGGATATTCTGGATTTGCAGGAATTTCTATTAATCTATTTGCATATTCTAACTCATCATTAGTTAGTCCCCTGTCCTCTTTACCAAATATTATAGAAATTTCTTTATTGCTGTTAGTCTCATTTAAGATATCTTGTGCAGCTGTCGCTGCATCAGTAATAGGCCATTGAATGGATCTGTCTCTAGAAGATGTTGCATATACAAAAGTGCTTCCTTCAATAGCGTCTTTTATTGATTTAAAGATCTTAGCATTGTCTAAAACATCAGTAGCATTGCCTGACAATGCATTGGCTTCCCCTGATGGGAAGACACGGGGATTTACTAACGAGAGCCTTGCAAGACCCATTGTCTTCATTGCTCTTGCTACAGAACCAATATTTCCTGGATGAATGGTATCAACCAAGACAATGTTTATTAAATTACTTTGCAAACTCATACAACTATTATCCTCATTTCTATTACAATAGCGACATGTCAAAAGAAGCTTTATTAAATGTAAATCAATTAGCTGCAAGAAAAGGTGCTGCTGAGTTAGAGTTTGCCGTAAAAAAGGTACATAGCCTAGATGCCTCTAAAGGTGGTCCGGATGGCTATTTAAAAGCAATCGAAAGAAGAGTTGAAGATTTGGTTTTTGAAGAAATACAAAAGTTCTATCAAGAAGATAATTTTTTAAGCTCTCATCAAGGTCATGTTATAAATAACTCAAATGTAACTTGGGTCTTAAAGCCTATTGATGGGGTAGAAAATTTTATAAATGGTTATCCTCACTTTGCATTATCTCTTTGTTCAATGATTGATAATGTAGTTATATCAGCTGTGATAATTGACCCAATCCGAAGAGAAGAATTTTCAGCCTATAGTGGCGGAGGTGCAAACCTCAACAATAATAAAATTAGAGCTAGCAAACAGAATGGTTTTGATGATGCGGTACTGTCTTTTACAAAATCAAATAAAAGCAATGAGTATGATTTTGATAAGACTTATAAAGAGCTTGCAAATCAAAATTTAAATATGCGTGAAAGTGGGTGTCTTTCTCTTGATCTGGTTTATGTTGGTACAGGTAGAATAGACGGAACCTGGGCATATGATTTAAATTTAATTGATATTGCCTCAGGGTCTTTGATTGCTCAAGAAGGAGGTGCTTTAGTAAGTAATTTCAAGGGTGATCCTAAGTTCTTAGATGGTAATAATATTATTTCAGCTTCGTCAAAAATTTATAAATCAGTTTTAAAATCAGTTAAACCTTATCTTAATACCTAGGGCATCCCATCAAAATCTGCACCCTCGACTTCAGGTACTGCTAAATCCTCTTGGGTAAGGCCTAACGACAGCAACATATTAGCAACGATATATATTGATGAATAAGTACCAATCAATACTCCCAAGATAAGGGCTAAACTAAAACCTCTTAATAATTCTCCACCAAAAATAAAAAGCGCGAATAAAACTAATAAAGTTGTAAATGAAGTAACAATAGTTCTTCCTAGAGTTTGATTTAAAGATAAATCAATCATATCTATAGGCTCAAGAATTCTTTCAGTTCTAAAATTTTCTCTAATTCTGTCAGAAACAACAATCGTATCATTTAATGAATAACCAATTACTGCGAGTAATGCTGCTAAAACAGTCAAGTCAAAGTCCCATCCAAAAATAGAAAATAACCCGAGTATGATAAGAACATCGTGACCAAGAGCAGATACTGCTCCAATGGCAAATTTATATTGAAATCTAAAAGCTACATACATCAAAATCATAAAGAGAGCAGTTAATGCGCCTTTTGTGCCCTGTTCAAGAAATTCATCACCAATCTGAGAACCAACAAATTCAACTCTTTTTAACTCCAGTAGATCTGAAGCGCTTTCGTCCATTTCATTAGCATTGTAACTTTTATCTACATAATCCAAGAATTCTTGTTTCTTATCGTCTTCAAGCTCTGAAAGTGAATCAACACCAAGCTCCTCTAGAGCTTTATTAAAAAATATTTGATATTTTTGTTGTTCATTAAGGATACTAAAAATATTTTCGCCTATAGAACTATTACCACCTTGATCAGAAACTTTTATCAATACATCAAGATTTGTTCCAAAATTTACAACTTGAAAATCTGGATAGCCATTTTCTTCTAATGAAGATCTGATGTCCTCTAAGTCAACAGGTGACTCATAAGAAACTTCTATAAGAGTACCTCCACTAAAGTCTAACCCTAAACTTAAACCTCTTACACCTAGCGATATAATTGAAACAACAAATAGACAGATGGAAACAATGCCAGCTATCCTTCGAAATTTCATGAATTTAAATTTAATATTCATTATATTTTTAAAACCTTAATATTTTTATTGCCATATATAAGATTAACCATTCCTCTGGTACACATAATAGCTGTAAACATGGATGTAACAATTCCTACCGATAAAGTAATCGCAAAGCCTTTTACAGGTCCCGTACCAATAATATATAAAATTAATGCAGCTATTAATGTTGTTACGTTTGCATCAAAAATAGTAACAAAAGCTCTAGAAAAGCCATCTCTAATTGCTGTTTGAGGATCTTTTTCTTTTAATTCTTCTCTTATCCTGGAGAATATTAAAACATTTGCATCTACCGCCATACCAACAGTTAAGACAATACCTGCCATACCAGGCAATGTTAGTGAGGCCCCTAATATAGACATTATTCCTGTAATTAGAACCAGGTTTATTATTAAGGATATATTTGCTGCTATGCCAAAAACTCTATAGTAAAGAGTCATAAAGATAACAACAAGAATGAAGCCTATTATTATAGATTTCATCCCTAGTTCAACATTTTCTTTACCAAGGCTTGGTCCAACAGTTCTTTCTTCAACAAATTTCATAGGAGCAGCTAAGGCGCCGGCTCTTAGAAGCAAAGCTAATTCACTTGCTTCAGTAAGAGAGCTAAGCCCTGTGATTCTAAATTGCGTTCCTAGTACAGCTTGAATAGTTGCCAAGCTGATAATATTCTTTTCAATATAAGTTGATTGCTCGATAATAGTTTCGCCTGCAGCATTTGTTACTAATTCAGATTTAGTTTTTTGTTCAACAAACAACACACCCAACCTTCTTCCAACGTTCCCAGAAGTCGCTTTTTGCATTGCTCTGCCACCATCTAAGTTTAAATCAATACTTACTTGAGGCAGGTTATTTTCACTTAAGCCAGATTGAGCACCAGAGACAACATCACCAGTTATGATAATTGCCTTTTCAAGAAATGCTGTCTGAAAATCATTCTCTTTAAAATTAAACTCTTCTTTTCTAAGGGGTGATGTTCGTGCGCTAGCTTCTAACCTCCACTCAAGATTTGCTGTTTTACCAATTATCTTTTTTGCAGCTGTAGGATCCTGAACACCTGGAAGCTCAATAACAATTCTGTCTTTACCTTGTCTCTGAACAATTGGTTCAGAAACACCAAGTTCATTTACCCTCTTTCTTAAAGTATATAAATTTTGAGTGACTGCATAATCTCTTATTTCTCGAATAGCAAGGTCAGAATACTCTAGCAATAATTCATTGGTACTTGGTTTTTCGGTGATATCATACTGGGCTCCATCGATAGTCTGACTTTCATCTACATATCTTTTAAGAGCCTTGTTATAGTTATCTCTGTCAGGAAATTTAAAATATAAAGCGTAATCTTTTATTGAAGATTCTGTAAATTTTATTCTTTCCTCTTTAAAAGATTTTCTGTAAGAATCTAAAAGGCCTTCTAGTCTATTTTTTTGAAGAGTATCTATATCAACTTCTAAAAGAAAATGAACCCCACCTGATAGATCAAGTCCAAGCTTGACTGGATTAGCACCAATATTTTTTAGCCACATCGGTGTGGATGGTTCTAAAAAGAGAGCAATAATAACTCTATCTAATAGATTTTTTTGTAAAATAGTTTTAGAACTTAATTGTGTATCAAAATCATCAAATTTAATTACAATTTTGTTTTCACGTAGAAATATATCTTCATATTTGGTATTTGAATCTTTTAAAATATCTTTAAGCTCATCAAGCAATGACTGATCAGCAGACATTGTTGAATCTGTATAGGCAACTTGAATAGATGGTTGGGTCGGATATAGGTTAGGTAAAGCATAAATTGACCCTACTACCAATACAACTAGTATTAATAAATATTGATAAATAGAGAATTTATTCACTTTGGTTTAATTAATTGAGTCTATAGTTCCCTTAGGGAGAATATTTGCAATTGCAGATTTCTGAAGCTTAAAGGCTACATTTTCGCTAACTTCTATTGAGATATATTCGCCTTTGATAGCTTTCACTTTGCCGATAATTCCACTTGCTGCTATAACTTCTGTGCCAACCTCTAATGTTGAAAGCATTTCTTTGATTTCTTTATTTCTTTTGTTCTGTGGTCGAATAATAACTATGTACATAAACAATAGTAAAAAACCTAAAAAGATTAAGGGTTGTAGCATTTCCATAATTTTTTCCTATATTGGCCCAGTGGGCATATCTAAATTTCGTTTATTATAAAAGTCTTTTAAGAACTTCGCGAATAAATTATCTTTTATTGCAGTCCTAATGTCTTGCATTAGAGACTGATAGTAAAAAATATTATGATAAGTTGAAAGCATTGACCCAAGGATTTCATTCGTCCTATCAAGATGATTTAAGTATGCCCTACTATAATTCTTGCAAACTTTGCACTTGCAATTTTTATCAACTGGATCCTCACTCATCTTATGAGGTGCATTTCTGATATTTAAAACGCCTTCTGAGGTGAATAACTGTCCATTTCTGGCATTTCGTGTTGGCAAAACACAATCAAACATATCAATTCCATATCGAACAGCCTCAACTATATCCTCTGGTTTTCCAACACCCATTAAATATCTAGGTATATCTCTAGGCAGCTTATCTGAGAGAAATGACAAAATCCTAGTTTTTTCTTCTTTGGATTCTCCAACACTTAAGCCACCTAAAGCAATGCCATCAAAATCTATTTCTAATAGAGCGTTTAGAGAATTTTCTCTTAAATCTTCATACATTCCACCTTGAATAATTCCAAATAATGCTGAGTTTGATTTATGTGCTTCCTTACAACGCTTAGCCCATCGCATTGAAAGTTCCATAGATTTTTTTGCTTGAGAGTGAGTTGATGGATAGTCTGTGCACTCATCAAATGCCATTACAATGTCTGAACCTAAATTTTCTTGGATTTGAATTGAATCCTCTGGAGTCATAAAAATCTTTTTACCATCATAAGGTGAGCTAAATCTAACACCTTCCTCCGTTATCTTAACTAAGTCTCCAAGACTCCATACTTGAAAACCCCCAGAATCTGTAAGAATAGGCCTGTCCCAATTTGAAAATTTATTGAGCCCGCCTAGATCTCGAATAGCTTCATCCCCTGGTCTAAGCATTAAGTGATATGTGTTACCCAAAATAATTTCTGATCCAGTTGACTTTAAATCTTCCACGGTTAAACCTTTTACAGTTCCATTAGTGCCAACTGGCATAAATGCAGGAGTTTGAATATTACCTCTTGGAAATTCTAATTCTGCTCTTCGAGCAAACTCAGATTGATTATGTAAGTTAAATTTCATATTTTTTAAGCAACATTGCATCACCATATGATAAGAATCTATATTTCTTATCAACTGCTATTTTATATATATGTTTCATATTGTCATAGCCAATGAATGCCGATACAAGCATTAATAAGGATGATTGAGGTAAATGAAAGTTAGTAATTAGCCTATCTACTGCTTTGAATTTGTATCCAGGGTATATAAAAAGTTTGGTATAGCCTTTAAATCCCTTCTCATCATCATCTGCAAATGCTGTTTCAAGGGCTCTTGTAGCAGTAGTACCGACTGCAAAAACCTTTTTACCTAATGCTTTAGTATTTTTAACCATATCAACAACCTTAGGGCTGACTTCTAGATATTCAGAATGAATATCATGCTCCTCAATGTTATCAACTTTAACAGGTTGAAAAGTTCCTGCCCCAACGCTTAAATTTACAGTTGCTATATTGACGCCTATCTTTTTGATAGCACTTAACAATTCATCATCAAAGTGTAAACCTGCTGTTGGTGCTGCAACAGATTCCTGTAATCTTTTATCTTCGTAAACAGTGGCATATCTGTCTTTATCTAAATCTTCATCTGGTCGTTTTATATAAGGTGGAAGTGGAACATGCCCTATCGCATTAAAAACTTCTAATGGTGGTGCATCAAATTGAAGAATAAAAAAACTATCTTCTCTATCGATACATTCAGCCTTATATGAACCTAAAACAATAATGGTTCCTTTTTTTGGACTTCTTCCAGAGCCTATTTGCACTAAAGCTTTGTTGTCCTCCATAACTCTTTCAAGCATCACCTCGACAGAACCACCAGACTCCTTTTTCCCATATATTCTAGCTGGAATTACTGAAGTATTATTAACAACCAAAAGATCTCCCTCTTGAAAGTAATTAAGAATATCTTTAAAAGTTTTATGTTTTATTTGATTTAAGTGAACTAATAATCTGCTCGAGGTTCTTTTATCTAATGGATAGTTTGCTATGAGCTCTTTGGGAAGGTGGTAGTCAAAATCTGAAGTTTTCATTGCAATAAGATTCTTTCAAAATCTTCTTATTTTAATAGCGCTTTTATAATAAGAAATAGATTTAGTAATATCAGTATAAGTTATTAAATATAGTCTATAAATATTATATTGATAACATATTAACTAATTCTAAAAGAGTGGATTGTTAGCTACAATTAAGCACTTGCCCCATTGGCGGAATTGGTAGACGCGCGCGATTCAAAATCGCGTTCCCTCGGGAGTATCTGTTCGACTCAGATATGGGGCACCAAGATTGAATATTTGTTATCAAACATCTAAATCTATTTCTATTTCAAATTCGGTTTTATCATTTTTTATTGATGTCCTATCCAAAAAGATTCAATTTTCCATAGTCCATTTTGACCTTTTATAGATAAAAATTCTTTCATTAGCTTAATAATTTCTTTATATTCATTTTCATTGATTCTAGTCCAGGTAGGTATTTTTTGAACACCTATATGAATGAATATCGGATCTTTAAAGTTAAATAATGTCTTATCTTCTTTTCTTAATTCTTTTAACAAAATTGCATCTACAGGAGGATGTATAAAATCTGCAAACTTTTGATTGCTAAACGATTCAAGAAAAAAAACTTTGAGGTAACAATTTAAAATTTTTGCTGCTATACCATAAGTATAGTTTTTAAAAGATTTATTATTAATGTTTAACAGCTCTTTAAGCTCATCAGTGCCTGAAGTCATATTCAAAATGGTTTGATGATGCCAAGAATCGTAATCATCTTGGGAATTAAAATTTTCTATTTGCTTAATGTAATCTATAAACTCTTTGTCATTAGTTTTACATCCTTTTTTACCAAGCAATAAAAGCTCAGAACCTAATTCAACTGAAAACTTGAAACCCTTGCTTTGAGATGCAGCTCTTGAAGCGGCCCATTTAGATAGAATGTGTTTATGAAGATCTAAGTTATATAAAGAAATATTCATTTTAAAAGTCACAATTAGTATTTAATACAGTAAAAAAATAATTGCTAGTCTCGGCTGAAGAAGTCTCCCAACCAGAATCAGTTACAGAAATAAAATCCATACATCCCTCGTTATCAATATTTATAGGCAATGCTTTCATTAAAAAATGATAGTTGTTGTAACCAGGATCAGGTTTGCTTGGGAGGTCAGAGTTGATGAGAGAAGTAAAATTTCCATCTCCATCATTAATTGCAATGTGAGAACCATGGTAACCGCTACTGTAATCTCTAGTAGAGTGAATAATATCTAGACTACCATCAAGATTCATGTCTTTTAAATATATATTACCTTCTCCATGATGGCTGTTAGATCTTGGCTGAATAGAAAAATTTGTATCAGTCATATCAATTAATTCACCCAACCCATTATTAATTAATATTTGGATATATGCTCCTTCGTAATATGGAAGGTCTCTTGTGATGGCAACAACAACATCTATAAAGCCATCATTATTGAGATCTCCTGCAGCAGCATGATTGTATTTATTTCTATCAAAACCAAATGGCCCAGCTGGTAGAGGTACTTTTGACCAGTTTTCAATATCTGAAGAATTATTGCTCAAAAGAATATATCCCTCATCAGCACTAGACCATGAACTTCTATTGTCAAAATTCCAAAAAAGAATGTCATCGTATGAATCATTATTTAAATCAGCCAAAAGTGATGACATGGGGTTTCCATATTGATTTTCTCTTTGCCAGTCTAAGTTTATATATTCATGCATAGTAAAGTTACCTTCTCCATCATTAATATTTAAAATGCTACAAGCGAAGATATCTATATCTCCATCAGCATCTGGATCTCCTACGCTTGCATCGTGTGCAAAATTACACAACTGACCATTTCCTTGATTTTGATCTTCTATTTGATGTGATCTATCTTCAAATCTTCCATCAACATTTGAAAGAAGAAGCAAATGAGGATAGGGATTAATAAAATTTTCTGAATAATCATTAGATCTATATTGAATGCCCATTGAGCTAGAAAAAATATCATCTATCCCATCATTATTAAAATCTGCTGCAGCAGTTCTATATGCAAAAGGATGTCTTGGAGCAGAGCCTTCAAAATATATTTCTAAGTCTTCTTCAAATCTACCATCTCCATTATTTAGATATATATTGAAGGGAGCATTGACCTTTTGATCTGGTTCGATTGTATGTGGAAACAAAGCCCAAGCTACAGCAAAATCTTCATAACCATCACCATTGAAGTCTCCGCTAATCATGTTATGAGCATCTTGACCAAATAAAGAATTTTCAAATGACTCACAATCATTGGGTGTTGGATAACAAATAGTAGCTGAAAAAGTTTCTTTTATAATGATTCCTCCAAAGCCTATATCATTTACTTGAAATAAATCACTTTTTAGATCTTCAATGTTTTGTGGAATAAGATTGTATTGAGTTGGATATTTATCTACTTTTAGCTCAAATAGCTGATTAGCCTGAGGGCATGTAGAGGATGATATGGTGGATACATTAATTTGGAAAATGCTAGATTCTTCATAAATGATCGGATTCCTAAAAGTAAACTTTTTATTATCCAAGGAATTGATATGATGAATATTGTTAGAATTCACATCGCCTACAGAAATTAAGAAAGTGCATTCAGCAACATTAGAATTTATTTCAATTACTTGGCTTTCATAACTATTGCTTGGAGATATCAAACCCGTCATATTTATTGATATTGGTTGGTTAGTTGGTTCAAGACTTGATGACGAACTTCCACTGCCACAAGAAGACAAGATAAATATAATAAAAAAAATATCTTTATTTTTTTTAATGAGGTTTGTGTATTTTTTTAACATATTATTTATTACAAGGATTATATGTTGGTTTAAGTTTGAAACCAAAAAAATTGTAAAAACAATATTGAGGTAGTAAAACTACATAAAATTACATGATTTATTGTTGTTAATCCAGTGTTTAATAAAAAATTGACAAAATATTCCATTTATTGCTAAATTGCACTACATCAAGTCGCCTTGCCATAATCTTGGTTAATTTGGACACAAATTATTCTTATATATTATGGACGCCCGTCACGTAACTAAAGGAGAAAAATATGTTTACTTTTAACAGGGTAGTTATAATGTTAGGCTTGTTTACTATTACCGCTTGCGGCGGTGGTGGTGGAGGCGGTGGTGATACTTATACAGCGCCAGTAGTACCAACTAATAACGCACCATCAATTACCAATTCATCTACTAACTATTCAGTGGTAGAAAATCAAATGTCTGCATTTACCATCACTGCTACAGACGCAGATGGAGATTCATTAACTTACTCTATAGGTGGAACTGATGGCTCTTTGTTTAGCGTTTCAACTTCTGGAGTTGTTACATTTAACTCATCACCCGATTTTGAAAATCCTTCCGACTCTGATGCAAATAATGTTTATGCACTTATGGCATCTGTTTCAGATGGATCTTTAATGGATTCAAAAGATTTTACAGTCACAGTTACCAATGACACTTCAGATGACATAACAACAGAAGGTTATGACGGCACTTATATTGGTGCTGGGCCAATTCAAAGTGCTACTGTATGCATTGAAATTACAACAGGAACCTGTAATGGAGCTGAGTTTTCAGCAACGACTGCTCAAGATGGTTCTTTCTCAATAACAGTTGACTCAGGCACTACGGGAGTTCTTCGAGGCGAAGGTGGATTCGACCCTGTTACAAATCTTCAATTTAGTTCGAACTCTAGTTTTGCTCTGGGTCAACCTGTTACCGATCAAAATGTTGTTGTTACCCCTCTTAGTACACTAATGAACGAATATAACAACAGTAGTGATTTCAACACTTTTAAAACCAAATTAGGCTTAGATTCAACATACATGATTAGATATACCAATCCTTTTAGTGGGCTTGATACCCCTGCTTTAAATAAGGCTGCTGTAGTCAATACTCAAATATTAGTTATGCATGAAGTCTTAAATGCTATTCATACTTTTACAGGAGATAGTGCGGCTAAAAAAATTGCAGGAGCAATATATACAAGAACAGGAACTGAAACTTCTTTAGGAGATACTACTTTCATTAAAGATATGCTTACTAATTTGGATACTGATTTTTCTCCTACTAGCGATCAATTAGTCAGTCTTTCTGCTGGTATATCTGCTTATATGCAAAAAATAAATGCAACCTCCTCTAACTCACATTCTCATTTTGCTGAAACTGGTGTTTCTGAGTTAAAAGATCTCATGAAGGCGGTCATGGACGGTACGTCTACTAATGATGAAATAGATAAACTAGTTTTTAATACGATTAACTGGATTAATGAAAACACATCTTGGGACGGTGGCTCTATCACTGATAATGAAAGTGAAATGACACAAACTATATATTCACTATCTAATAATGGAAATAGCAACTATGTAGTCGACAACATAAATACTAAAGATAAAACATTCATAATTTATGTTAGAGAAGGAGACATAATTAAATTTGATCCAACAAGCTCTGTAACTGCTAGTCATCCATTTTTGATGTCAACCGAAAACAATGATATGGATAAAAGTAACGACGTCGGTTCTATGGAAGGCTGGAATAAAGATACGCTCACGCTCACTGTTAATGCAAACACTCCAGATACTTTGTATCCTCATTGTGAGTTTCATAGTGGCATGTACACAAATAGTAAAATTGTAAAAGTTACTTCATTTGATCAGACAATGATCGATATTGAGAATACATCTACTGCTCTTCAGGTAAAAGGCACTGTTGCTACAGGACCTTATAAGGGAGCCTCAGGATTTACTTACAAGGTATATCTTACTTCACAAGGAGGTTCAGAGCATACTCACACATTCCATGAATATCCAGGTTTAACTTTTTATATGCCAGGCGCACAAGGTCATCATGGGGCTGAAACAGCTACAGATGATACTAAATTTAAAGCTAAATCACATTATGTTGATAGCAATGATGGCAATGATTCATATTAAATAACTGCGCACTTATTTGATTTCTAAAAAAGCGGCAAACAGCCGCTTTTTTAGTATTTTTTTAAATTTTTAGCTAATTTTTTTGAGAATTTTTTGAATTGCAATAATGCCTCTTCATAATTATTAGATGTAAATTTGTCTGCTAATGAATAGCCATCCCAATAATATATAAGATACAAATTTTCTTTTATTCTGAGTTCAACAGAAGCAGGATCAGGGTTTTGATTTGAACTTTCATAAATAGTAACTCTATCTTCTTCAATAACGCATGCTGTGTTTTCCAATTCTGAAAAAAGAGATTTATGAAGATTATTAAATTTTATCTTATCTTTATTTATGCTTATTTTGATCATAGGAATGATGTCTGCCAACTTTAAAAGCTCTTAATTCAGTATGTTTGGTTTTTCTTCCTCTGACTCTTTCTCTCCATGAATTAAAACTATTCTTCTTTAAGTTTTTTCTCATTAAATTTACAACATCATCATGAGATAATCCGAATTGATCTTCGATAGCATCAAAAGGGGTTCGGTCTTCCCATGCCATTTCTATAATTCTTGAGATATCGCTTTCTGTAAAGTTCACTTAATTTGATAATAAAACTATGTTATTTGCTGCGTTATCATATACGAAATATGCATCTTGCAAATGTCTTTTTCCATTTGGAGTGAATGGTTCTCTTGCATGAAGAACTCTATGACTTGCAACTACTAAAACCTCTCCCCCATTTAGTCTAAATGTAGAACGATATTTAGAATCATATATTCTTGATGAAATTTCATGGTATGCCCTATAAAAATCTTTTATGCCCTTTTTTGTTGGATCAATCATTTGCATCAATTGATTTGAAAACCGAAAGCTTTCAATAGAACCATTAGAAGAGCATTGAATTAATGGTGCTTCAGCATAGGTTTCATTTTCTTCATCAAACTCTCTAAATGGAACATCAAAATCTTTAAGAATATTAAAAAAATCTAAATGCTCCTCTCTTAGTTCTTCTAAAAGCCGCAGACCGTCTACTATTATTGATTCACCTCCCTTACATTCATTTTCAAGCATATGAAGAGCTTGAACGCTTGGTTGAAATTTGTAACTAGCAAAGTCATTATGAGGGGGTAGGCCCTTAGCAGTATGAGCAACATTATAGACATGGCCTGTTACCGAAACATTATGGATTCTTTCAAATAAAGTTTCATGTATTGGGCCAAGTCTTTTTGATAAGAGTTCTAATGAATTCGGCTTTTTTGGTGCATCTTTAAGGATAATAACTCCATAACTCACAAAAAACTTGAGAGCTTTTAATGCAGTCTTTTTGTCATTAAGAAAGTCCTCCCATGAATATTTATTAGGGGTAAATGAGCTTGGCCAAAACTTATGATCGGGATATCTAGGAGTTCCGCATTCAAGAATTTTATTAAGAGGTATTATCGAATTATGGTCGTCTGGCCATTCAATTATTAAGTCCTCTCCTTGATGCAATACTCTATCTGGTGATATGTCTGCAGGAACCGTATGTAATAAAAATTGTTTTTCCTGAGTCTCAGCAATCCTGCAGCTATCGCATTGACAGTTATCTCTTAACCATAAAAAAGGTAAGTCAAACTCTTGATTATTTATTGCAATATGAACAGATTCAGTTTTAATTTTAATCATAAATAAATATCAAATCTTGTAGTTTTTCCTTTTACTTGATAATTAATATTACTATATGTTGTTTCAGATTTTAAAGGTCTCTTTAGAATTAATTTCTTGCAATCAACTTTCATAAACTGATCTATTAAATAATCTCCTTTATCGAATAGATTCTCTAATTCTAAGATAGAGCCTATAGACCTTAAATCTCCGGATTTCTTTATTTTCTTTTTTGTTACTGGATACATGGGGTCTAAGTAGATAATATCAAAACTTTTTTTAGACTTCTTGTATGAAACTATGGAGTTGCCATGAATAAATTTTAAATTTTTTAAGAAAGGGATTCTATTTCTAGCTCTATGAATCGCATCATTTACTAGTAGATATATTATTTTGCTTTGCTCTACAGCAACCACATTATGACCTAAGGATAAAAAAATCATTGAATCCGATAACAGTCCTGCTGTTGCATCAAATATGTTAAAGCGTTCTTTAGTTTTTCCTAATGCTTTTTTTAAATTACCTTCATGATCTGCTCTTTTAATTCTCCACCCAAGTTTCCCAGATAAAAAATTTACATTAAGCATTTCTTTTGGATTATTTGAATCCTTAATAAATGAAAGCCCATTTGAGTCATAAATAAAATAATGACTATCTGATGGGCTATTAAAAATTAGATCAAGATCGAATTTTTCAGAAGTGTCTTGAATATTAGTATCTAAAAATGATTTCTCAAGATAGATTTGCATTTATATTAATAAAAGCAAAATTATGCCTAAAAAAATTCTATAAATTACAAAGGGGATCATTCCTATTCTTTCAACAAAATTTAGGAAAAACTTAATTGTAAAAAAAGCAAAGAACATTGAAACAAAAAACCCAATAACCAAATTTAAAAAGTTATATGTTGTGCCTGACGTTTGGCTATCTACAATTAGAAATATCAAAGCACCTAATATAGTTGGTATCCCGAGCATAAATGCAAATTTTGAGGCATCCTTTAGATTCATTCCAATTAACAATGCTGCTGTAATTGCCATACCAGAGCGGGATGCTCCTGGGATAATGGCAAAACATTGAATGATCCCAATTATTAAAGCTCCATATATAGTGATTTCAAATATTCCCTTATTCTCCTTTCTATACATAAAAGCAAATAATAGAATTCCAGCAAAAAATAAGTTGGTGTAAGCAATATTTGAAATACTAAATATTCTTTGTTCTATTAGGCTTGAGAAAGTTAAGCCTGCAAAAATGATAGGGATGGTTGCAATAATTAAATACAAGGTTAATTTTCTATGCTGAGAAAAATTCTCTTCAGTTGTAAAAACTGATTTTGCCATCAGGATAATTTCTGATTTGAAAAAATAGATTACAGCCATTAGAGTTCCAGCATGCACTGCTATATCAAATGATAACCCAAGGTCGCCTGATCCAAATACTAAGGATGGTAGAAGTAAATGAGCTGAACTAGAAATAGGCAAAAATTCTGTTAGCCCTTGAACCAAACCAAGAATAAGGCTCAAAAAGATATCATTCATCTATCTTTCTAAAATTAGTTTCTTGTAAGTATGAAGGATTAGCAAAATTTGGATCAAAATTGTTATGATCTGAATCAGCACTTAGAAATTTTTCTTTAGCTATCTTAGCAATAGAATCAGCTTCTAGATTATCATCATCCGGATCATCTACAACCATTAATGGCTTATTTAATCCTACTGATATTCCTTTCATGTAACTTGCTATAGCTCGTGTAGCCGTATAAGAACTCTGTGAATTGGCATATGCAAATAAATCAATATCTTTTAAAGAAAATAATTTGTTATGCCCAACATTAGCTAAAAAAAGGTTCCAGTCTGGTCTTTCTTTTCTCTCATGGCTTTGTGAATATGAATTTATTTCACCATCCAGTATTACGCTAATAGAAGTACAATCGCCTGAACTTTTTATAGCTAGGATTTTCATGATTTATATTTGGTTAGAGATCTCTTCGAAAACTTTTTCAACAGATTTTGAACCATCGACTTTAAAAAAGTTTAAATTACTTTTGTCTGAAACAGTTTTATAAAAATCAGTTAAAGGCTTGGTTTGTTCGTGATAAACATTTAATCTTTTAAGGACGGTTTCCGGCTTGTCATCTTCTCTTTGAATTAGAGCCTCTCCAGTCTTATCATCAAAACCATCTTTTTCAGGTGGATTAAAATCAATATGATAATTCCTACCTGAATTGGGATGAACTCTTCTGCCAGACATTCTATTAACGATAGTTTTATCTGCCACATGAATTTCAATAACATGAGTAAAGTTAATTCCCATATCTGTTAGTTGTCTTGCCTGACCAATTGTTCTTGGCACCCCATCAAATAAAGAACCATTCTCACAGTCTGGCTTAGTAAGCCTTTCTTTAATTAAAGCTCCAATAATATCGTCTGATACCAATCCACCAGTATCTAGAATATTTGAAACTCTCATGCCAAGATCACTTTTTGATGCAACAGCCTCTCTTAGCATGTCTCCTGTGCTAATTTTAGGTATATTGCAAAGGCTACATATTAAATCAGCCTGAGTGCCCTTACCTGCACCAGGAGGTCCTAATAAAATTATATTTTTTATCATGTTTCTAATATAGCAAAAGCTATTGCATAATCCTTTTCGTCTGAAAGACTAACATGTGTTTTACTAATTCCCAAATTATCCATAAAAGACTTCAAATTGCCAATTGCTTCAAAGTAAGGCTTGCCATTTTCATCTCTTAATATTTCTATTTCAGATAATTTTGTATCTTTAGTAATGCCAGTTCCAATAGCTTTAGAGATGGCTTCCTTTCCTGCAAATTGTTTAGCAAGATAATTATATTTTTTTGTATTATCTAGATTATTAAAATAGTTAAATTCATTAATAGAAAGTATTTTCTTTGCAAATCCATCTATAGAATCAATTTTTTTTATGCGTTTGATGTCTACTATATCTGTACCAATGCCGTATATCATTGCTTGATACTCTTAAAAATTTTTCGACTTGTTAAGTCCTTCCCATCTAAACAGGCACAAATTGCTTTCGTTGTAATTTCTTTCAAGTACTTCTTTGGGACTTCATTAAGTTTTCTATTTTTGATATTGATAATATCTTTACCTAAGAAATATGATTTTTGTGATTTCCTAAATCCTCTTTCTGGCACAAATGAATAACCATCTTGAGATTCAATCTTCTGATTCTTATCAATTTCTCTGTCATAATCAAATCCGTACCCCAGCATATCCAATAAATCTAACTCAAAGTGCCTAAGAGTTAATTCAATATCTTTATTTAAATTAACTTCATCGAGGAATATCTCATAGAGTCCAAATAGATCCTCCTGTTTCGCATCTTTTGGAAGCAGCTTTATAAGTAATTCATTGATATACAACAAGCTGTAGCTAGTTTTAGTCATAGTATTTCCAGAACCTAAGAGGTTTCTGTCTATGCTTGTTAAGGTCTTTAATTCAGACCTACCGGAATAGGTTATATTTAATTTATAAAAAGGAACAAGATACCCAAAAAATTTTGATCTTGGTTTTTTAGCACCTTTTGCAATTAAGGACATTTTTCCGTTATTCCTTGTAAAGACGTCTACTATTAAACTCGTCTCACCATATGATCTTTGGTGGAGTAAAAAGCATTCATCTGAATTACTGTGACTCATAATTTCCACCAACACCAAGACTTTGGATAAACCCTGAATCTGTATTCCAATTTTTTTTAACCTTCACCCAAGTTTTTAAAAAAACTTTTTTATTAAGGTATTTCTCAATTTCTAGTCGTGACTGTTTGCCAATATTTTTAAGAATCTCTCCACCCGATCCAATAACAATTTGCTTTTGAGACTTCCTGTTTACATAGATTACTGCATGTATTTCAGTTATTTCTTTCTTATCTTTTACTAAGTCGATTTCAACAAAGGTATCATGAGGAAGCTCATCCCCTAGCTTTCTAATAATCTTTTCTCTTATTAATTCTGAGAACATAAACCTATCATCATTTTCATTAATCTTGAAATTCTCGTCATATATATGCTTATTTTCTGGCAAGTGCTTTTCAATAGTATTTATTAGGTACTCAATCCCGTCATTATTTTTTGCAGAGGTCATAAGAATTTCTTCAAAATTATATTCACCGGATAGATTCTGAATAAAGGGTAGTAATTTATTTTTATCATCAACCTGATCAACTTTATTAATCACACATATGGTTTTTGGATTGGTTTCTTTTAATTTTTCAATAATTAATTTGTCTTGTTTGTCTAGTGTAAGCCTTTGGATAATGAACAAAACTATATCAGAGTCTTCAATAATACCTTGTGCAGATTTATTTAAGAGTCTATTCATTGTTTTCTCTGATTTAATATGCAAACCAGGAGTATCAATGAAGATTATCTGTTTATTCTTTATGGTCTTAACACCAAGAATATTATTTCTTGTTGTTTGAGATTTCCTTGAGGTGATTGATATTTTCTTTTTAAGAATAGTATTGATAATAGTAGACTTGCCAACATTCGGCTTACCTATAATTGAAACGTAACCACAGTATTGCTTATCCATTTTTTAATTTAAGATGGTTAAGTGCTTCTGCGGCTACTGAGATTTCAGCTTGTCTTTTAGAACTGCCTGATGCTATGAATTTTTTTTCATCAATTTCAATTTGGCAGTCAAAACCAGCAGACGATTCATTTGTAATATATTTTGGAAGGTCAAGTTTTTGTGATTGAAGTAATTCTTGTAATTCTGTTTTTGAATCTCTAAATTCTTGATCGCTACCAATTTGAGATAATTCGGTTTTAAAAAGGTCTAAGATAAATATGTCTACCTGATCCCAATTACTATCAAGAAAAACAGCTCCAATAATGGATTCTATTAATCCTTCTAAAATAGAATGTTTCCTATCTTCTGAAAGATTTGCTGTTCCTTTTGAAAGCTTTATGTGCTCAATAAGCTCTAATTCAGTTGCTTTTTTTGTTAATGTTTCTCCCTTGACTATATGAGAGCGCATCCTAGTTAGCAATCCTTCTTTTTCATTTGGAAAGTTTAAGAATAGGTATCTAGAAATAATGCTGTTTAGAATTGAGTCTCCAAGGAATTCTAGTCTTTCATTATTTATAGTGTTATTTGAACTTTTATGAGCTGTCGCTAGATCAAGCAGCTCTATATTTTTAAATTTGTACCCAATTTTTGATTCAAGAATCTTTAGTGACATTACTTAATCTTTCCAGCTTTTTTAAATGAAGGCAGGCATGTCCAGCATTCCCATGACATCCATAAATAATCTGCTCTACCAAAGAAGTTTTCTCTTGGGACAAATCCGACATCTTTAGTACTATCATTTGAATTATCACGATTGTCTCCCATTACAAAGTAATGACCATCCGGAACAGACCACTCTTGTGGATACTGTTGATTTTCATCCCTAGTATTTCTTATTATGTATTCAGCTAAGTCATGTTTTTCAGAATACAAATCACCAACTGCATCAACTTCTTTTGTAATAATCTCTCCTGAGCTATATTTATAGCGTCTTTTTAAAACTATTTCTTCTGTCTTTACAAAAGTTCTCTCTAAGGGTGTTCCATTTATATACACTTGCTTGTTAATAATTTTTACCACATCTCCAGGCTTCCCAATCAAACGTTTTATATATGGAACAGGGTTGTGAGGAGGTATTATTACAACCGCATCACCGTATTGAGGATCAGCTTTTAGTAAATTTGGAATGCCCACTCTATTGATTTTAAGACCATAGGCATATTTATTTACTAATAAAAAATCACCTTTTTTAAGCTGTGGCTCCATAGACCCTGATGGAATTTGGTAAGGCTCATAAAGGAATGTTCTTAGAACAAAAATTACAAAAAGAGGGATTAAATATCCTCTTGAAGTTTTTATGATTTCATTATTTTTTAAATAGTAACCAGAAATCATTACAATAAAAGATATTATAGTCCCGAATAGCAATACTATTCCTAAATCTCCAGAATTATAAAAAATACTGAGCAAAATAGCTGCCCCAGATATAAAGCTAATTTGTGATAAGTATTTAATTACAAAAGGTTCGGCTTTCTCATCATTATTAATACTAAATTTGATCCACACGATCAAACATAGCGCCATTCCAAAAAATCCAATAATAAACAAGGGATCCGTAATCATATTATTCCTCTGAATTAAAGTAATTTAAAAATGCATCTTGTGGTATGGAGACCCTTCCAAGTTGTTTCATCTTTTTCTTACCTTTCTTTTGTTTTTCTAATAATTTCATTTTTCTTGTAACATCCCCACCATATAATTTTGCTGTTACATTTTTTCTATAAGCTTTTACAGTCTCTCTTGAAATAATTTTAGCACCAAGCGCCACTTGTATTGGAACATCAAACATTTGTCTTGGTATTAATTTTTGTAAATTTTTTGCTATTTCTCTAGCCTTGGAAGTTGAAAAAGATTTATGAACAATCATAGATAGTGCATCAATCTTATTATTATTTATTAGGACGTCTATTTTTGTTAAATCTGATTTTTGAAACCCAATTAATGAATATTCTATTGAGGCAAAACCCTTTGTTGACGACTTGATTTGATCAAAAAAATCTATAATTACAGATGACATCGGCATCTCAAAAATTATTGAAACTTGATTGCCAAAATATTTCATATCTTTTTGAATCCCTCTTTTTGAAGTGCATAAAGTAATGATGTTTCCTATGTACTCATTAGGAGAAATAATTGTTGCATTCACAACAGGCTCTCTTATCTCATCTATTTCGTTTGGTGTTGGCAATTGCGATGGATTGTCACATTTTAAAACAGTGCCGTCAGTCTTTAAAACTTCATATTCCACAGAAGGAGCTGTCGAAATTAAGTCTAGATTATATTCTCTCTCTAGTCTTTCTCTGACAACTTCCATATGAAGTGTTCCTAAAAACCCACATCTAAAACCAAACCCCAGAGCATCTGATATTTCAGGTTCGTAAATAAGAGAGGAATCATTTAATACAAGTTTTGATAACGCATCTCTAAATTTCTCATAATCATCTGAGTTTAGAGTAAATATCGATGCAAATACTTTGGGATTTACCTTTTTGAAACCTGGGAGAGCTTCAGTTGTTTGATCATTAGATTCAATTACAGTATCTCCGACCGGTGCACCTTTTATATCTTTAATCCCTGCAACTAAAAAACCGACTTCTCCAGCAGATAATTCTTTTTTAGATATTTTCTTTGGTGAGAAAATGCCGATATCATCAACAATATGGGTTTGCCCAGTTGAATGTATTTGGAATTTCTGCCCTATTTTGATAGTTCCGTTTTTTATCCTAATAAGAGATACAACTCCTAAATAAGAATCAAACCATGAATCAATAATCAATGCTTGAAGACTTGCATTTAAATCTCCCACAGGACTTGGAATGCTTGAAACTAATTCATCTAATAGCTTTTCTATGCCTTCTCCTGTTTTTGCACTTACAAGAGGAGCTCCTGAAGCATTGATGCCTACCATTTCTTCAATTTCTAATTTAACTCTGTCTGGTTCAGCTTGTGGTAAATCAATTTTATTGATTACTGGCAATACTTCTAAACCTTGTTCAACTGCGGTATAACAATTTGCTAAGGTTTGTGCTTCTACTCCTTGAGAGCCATCTACAACCAATAATGCTCCCTCACATGCAGATAATGACCTCGAAACTTCATATGAAAAATCAACATGCCCTGGGGTATCAATAAAATTTAAAAGATACTCAGTATTATCTTTCTTATAATTAAGTGAGACTGCTTGTGCCTTTATGGTTATTCCTCTTTCTCTTTCAATATCCATAGAATCAAGAATTTGATCAGCCATCTCTCTTGATGAAAGACCGCCACAATATTCTATTAATCTATCTGATAATGTTGATTTACCATGATCGATATGTGCTATAACTGAGAAATTCCTAATGTTCTTCATAATTTGCAGCTATTTTACAAGCAAATTAAGAAAATAAGTAAATAATAGTGGTTGCTAATTAAGGGTTATAGATCTTATAAATCTATTACCATTTCTAATTAAATGAATTGCAACCTTGTCTCCTGAAGAAAAATTTTCAACTGCGCTATTAAATGAATCTACATCTGAAATTTCATACTTTTTCTTTTTGAACTGAATCATTGTTATGACATCACCTCTGTTAACTTTGCCAGAAGCTGGTGAATTAGGATTTATCCTTGAAACTATTACCCCTTCTGGCATGTTTGCCATTGTAGGATTATCTCTATCTATGTCTGATACTTTTAAGCCAATGGGGTCGGAAGATGTTTGTGTCTTAGCTGGGACAAATGTTTCATTATTAATAGGTAATTCCCCCAATATAAATTTAAGAGTTATTTCTTCACCATCTCTTATGACTTTAGCAGACGCTTTGCTTTGAGGTTTGATTTGGCCCACAACATGAGGTAAATCTGAGCTAAATTTAATTTGTTTTCCATCAAATTCTATAATTACATCTCCTGGAGTTAGTCCTGCTAAGTCAGCAGACTCGCCTTCCTCAACATCATTTATTAATGCCCCATAAGGTTTTTTCATTCCTAGGGCATCAGCAAGATCACTATCAACTTCACTCATTCTAACTCCAAGATAGCCTCTAGAGACCTCGCCAGTGGATATTATTTGTTCTGCCACATCAACTGCAACATTAATAGGTATAGCAAAAGCTAAGCCTTGATAGCCACCGCTTCTTGAATAAATTTGAGAGTTAATTCCGACAACTTCCCCCTCTAAGTTAAATAATGGTCCGCCAGAATTTCCAGGATTAATAGCTACGTCTGTTTGAAGAAATGGAACATAATTCCCAATATTATTATTTTGTATACTTCTTCCTTTTGCACTTACAATTCCAGCTGTGACAGAAAAATCAAAGCTAAATGGAGATCCAATTGCAACTACCCAATCTCCAACTTTAAGACTATCACTGTCACCAACACTTACTGAAGGCAAGTTCTTACCTTTAACTTGAAGAACTGCGAGATCAGATAAGGGATCAACTCCAATTATGTCTGCTATGAATTCTCTTCTGTCAGACAATGAAACTACTACTTCTGAAGCATCTTCCACAACATGAAAATTAGTCATAATAAAATTATCTTTTAAAATAAACCCAGAGCCGTACGAGACGGCTTCTCTTTTCTGTTGTGGCATTTCTCTAAACTCTCTTGGGATTCCAAATCTTTCTAACATTTCATCTGGTATCACGCCATAAACAGAAGGTCTTTGAGAAACCTCTTTTTTAGCAGTTATATTAACCACTGCTGGTGCTGATTCTTCAACGAGATCTGATATATTGTCAGGAAGTGCAGCCTCAATAAAGATTGGGGCTCCAAGTGAAAGTAATATAATGAATAATTTATTAATCTTTAGCATATTTATGTTATTTAGTAATTGACTGAGCTATAGCAAGCGCTGTCGAAATCGAAATATTACCATAAAGTGTTACTGCCCTGCCATCAGAAAGGGGTACAAGATAAATTATTTTATTACCATGTTTCCAATATCTAACTTTTTTTAGACCAAAATTATTTTTCTCAATTCGTAATTTAAAATTTTCATTTCCTTTTGAATATAAATATCCGTTTTCTAGATTATTACTAAAGCCAACATTTTGAAGATCAAGTGACCGGTTTGAATTCATGAAGTTCGGTTCATTTATCACTTTCATAATATAATCTGCAAGGTATTCTTCTGATTTAAGCGCTGTTTCTTTTGCCTCTTTACTGTTTATTGCTGAAGAGATTTGATTTGTTGAATCAATACTAATATTCATTCTTGAGAAATCAATATTATTAACAATTGTTAATGTTAGCAAGATTGAGGCTGCGGCTGTTAGAGTATTTGATAGCCAAATGTTTGATAAAAAATTCTTAGTCTTATTCTTTTTCGACTCTATTGAGACTATATTGGTCTCGTCCTTGCTTGTTGCAAGCCCAATCAAACTATACATAGATAATTTTTTTTGAAGGGTCGAATCTTTATTAATAATATCTAATAAGTCATCTATTTCTTCTTTGCTAAGTTCTCCATCATACAGAGCTGAGAGTTTTTCATTAATATCATTCATTGCTAATAAGCTCCTTTTGCATATATTCAATAATTAATTCTCTTGCCCTAAAAATTCTAGATCGAACGGTTCCAATAGGCGTCTCTGTAATAATGCTAATTTCTTCATAACTCTTACCTTCTGATTCTCTTAATGTAAATGCAGTTTTAAGGGATTCGGGCATTGTATTAATAAAATCTTTTATCTTATTCAATGATTGCTTATGGATTAGTAAAGATTCTATATCTTCATATGAGCTCACATCAATTTCAGCGCTTTCAATCGAGGTGTTAACTTTTTGTTTTTTGTATCCTGAGCTAACTACATAGTTTTTAGCTAAATTTATTGCAATTCTATACACCCAGGTAAAGAATGCACTATCACCTCTAAAAGTTTTAATTTGTTGCCACACTTTTAAAAAAGTTTGCTGAGCTAAATCTTCAGAATCTTCTTTTGATTTTGTAAAAGAAAATAATGAAGCATAGACTCTTGGGTAATATTTATTCACTAAAAAATTAAATGCTCCTTCATTGCCATTTTTTACTTTCTCTATTAAAACGGAATCAATATCATTTGAATTTTTTTTCATATAATTATGCTTCCTATGCTATCTGACAGGAAATCCCTCTAAAAGTTTCCTTGCTTAGTAAATGATTTTAAATATTTATTTATAAACCTTTCGTGACCTTCATCATCTAGAGCCTGATTTTTAAATATAAAATCATATAATTTCTGATCGTCATAATTTAATATCTGTTCTAAGACTGATAAATTTTTAGAGTCTAGTCCGTCTAACTCTTTTTCTGAGAACTCTCTTAAAAGAAGATCTATCTCTCTCATACCTCTTCTGCACTTCCAGTGGATTCTGTTTATTTCTCTGCTCATTGGTTAAAATATAATTTTATAGGGATAATTTTACTTGAAAAAAGATATTCATAATAATTTAATAAAATTTGGCTCCTTGCATATAGAGAATCTAAGAGTGCTCGATATCTCTGGCGATCTAGTGCAGGTAGAAAACTTTCTTAAGGGTCAAGTTACTTCAGATCATGAAAAAATGACTGAAGGGACCTATCAGCTCTCATCTATATGCAATCACAAAGGTCAAGTTATTGCTGATTTTATTATTTACAAAGAAAAGGATAGTTATAAGTTTGTGGTTGATGAATCTCTACAAGACATCTTAATAGATGAGTTAACGCCATTTGCAAAATTTAATGCTATAGATTTTATAAAATTAAGTAATATTGTAATTGGAACAGTTTCACCTACTGGAGAATTAGTAAGTCCATATTGTTCAAATGATTATTTTCAATTAAATATTTCTATTGAAGAAAGTAATTTTGAATACATAAATTCTATCAACGATGATATATGGCAAGCTGCAAATAAAATTCTAGGTAATCTTTTTTTAAATGCTGGTGATGTTGGAAATTTTAGACCTCTCGAAATTAATTACGATAATTTAAGGGTTTCCTTTGAAAAAGGGTGTTATAGAGGCCAGGAAATCGTTGCAAGAATGAAGTACCTTGGAGTCGACAGAAGAAAGTTTTGTACTTTTCTTACAATTGACCTTTTTATTATAACTAAAGACATAAAGGTGATTGGAAAAATTATTACCTTGGGTGATAAAAAAGTTTTTAATGCGATAATTAAAAAAAGTTTATTTGAAGAAATTGAAAAAAAGGATGGAATTATAAAAATAATTTAGTTCTACCATTTAATTTCCTTAAGATTATTTTTTTTTAAATAATTATTACATTTAGAGAAATGTTGAGATCCAAAAAAACCATGATATGCAGATAAAGGAGATGGGTGAGGAGCTGATAAGATAAGACTATTCTTTTTATCAATGTGTTCAATATATTTACTTGCATGATTACCCCATAGAATAAAAACAATACTAGTTTTCTTATTTAAGATATTAATTAAATCAAGCATAAACTTATCCCAGCCAATATTTGAGTGCGAGGCTGGTTTTGAAACCTCAACAGTTAGAGATGAATTCAATAAAAGAACACCTTGTTTTGCCCAAGCTTTCAAACACCCATCTTCTTTTGATAAAAAACCAATGTCATTTTTTATTTCTTTATATATATTTCTTAATGATGCTGGTATGGGTTGGTTCTGTTTAACTGAAAAGGCTAGACCATTTGCAACTCCTTTTTGAAAGTATGGATCTTGACCAAATACAACCACCTTTGTTGACATAAAAGAACAATATTCAAATGCTTTAAATATAAGATTGAACTCAGGACATATTTGCTTATTTTTTGATAATTCTTTTTTTACAAAATTCATTGGTCTTATTAAATTATCTAAACTTGTAGATTTTTTTATTTCATCTAACCAATCCTTGGGTAGCATTATGTCTTTATAGAAATTATTCATTTTTAATAAAAATTTTATCCACAGAAACTGTGGATAAAGTTATGGATAACTTTATTTATACCACATTAATCTGCATTAAATAAGGCTTTCCAATAAGTTGTACAAAATTTGTACAAAAATTCATAAAATAACCTTATATCAGTAGTTTAAAGAAAATTTATACTTAATGATGAATAAAATGCTGTCTTATAAAGACCTTCTCAATACCACTATTTTTTTCTGTTGACAAGTGTTTTTTATAATAAAGTTTAATAAAGTTACGTAATCGACAGATGTTTATAAAAAATTGAGTTTATTTACAAAGGCGAACACTCAAAACATTTTCAATCTCATTAATATTATTAAGTATATTATTCGTCGGTCTGTCATCTAAATCAATTACTGTGATGGCGATATGATCTCTGCTCTTGTTTATCATGTCAGGAATATTTACATTATGAGAGGCTATTTCTCCTGTAATATCTCCAATTACTCCTGGCTCGTCTTTGTGCACAATAACTATTCTATTTTTTGTTGTTCTTCCTAATTTCACTCTTGGGAAGTTTACGGAGTTTATTATTTCTCCATCTTTTAAAAAACTATTAGCCTGTTCAGCTGCCATAATTGCACAATTTATCTCTGCCTCTTTAGTACTTGCTCCAAGGTGAGGTAACAATATTACGTCAGCAAATTCTATTGATCTTTTAACTAATTCTGGAGTTGGAAAGTCTGTAACAAAAGAGCTAATTTTTTTATCTTCAAGGGCTTTTAAGATGTCCTCATTATTTACTATGGGGCCTCTAGATAGATTTATTAATTTAGCTCCTTCTTTTATAAATTTGATAGTGTTTTTTGAGATTAAATCCTTTGTTTCTTCGACCAATGGAACATGAAGTGAAATATAGTCTGAATTAGATAATAAATATTCTAAGCTATCAGCTTTTTCTACTTCTTTCGGTAACTGCCATGCTGCATCTATTGAAATATTAGGATCAAAACCAATAATTTTCATCCCCATGCTATCAACTGATTGAGCCAAAAGAGATCCGATTGCTCCTAAACCAATTATTCCAATTGTTTTTCCTTTTAATTCACTTCCCTTAAAATTTTTTTTATTTGATTCTACCAAATCAGTCAATTCATTAGAATTTATATCACTCAAGCTTTGTGCAAATATGTGGCCTTGAATTATTCCTCTTGATGAGAGCAATAACCCGCATATAACCAACTCTTTTACTGCATTAGCATTACCGCCAGGAGTATTAAAAACCACAACCCCTTTTTCAGTAGCCTGTTCTAAAGGAATATGATTTACTCCAGCCCCTGCTCTGCAGATACATTTTAAAGATTTATTAAAATCATTTTCAGTTAGTACGTGGCTTCTAATTAATATTGCATCTGGATTATTTTTATCTTCTTTAAATCCATTGTTGGAAAGGCTGTTAATCCCATCTTGGGCAATATTGTTAAAGATTTTATATGTATGCATATGTGTATTAAGACTAATTTAATTAGTATAAAAAAACAGGAGCATTATATATAAAATTGACATATATTAGCTATATAAATATGAGCTTACAGGTAAAAAGTTTAACTTTCTCATTTGATGGGTCTATTCCTTTAATAGAAAATTTGTATTTTGAAATAAAAAAAAATGAGATTGGACTTATAAGCGGCATAAGTGGTATTGGAAAATCTACACTATTAAACGTTATATCAGGTTTAAAGAAACCTGATTCTGGAATAATAGTCTTAAATGACAATATTTTAAATGATAAAAAAAATTTTATAGCCCCGGAAAAAAGAAACATTGGTTATGTTTTTCAAGATTTTGCTCTATTTCCTCATATTAATGCTGAAAAAAATATTAAATATGCTATGCCAGATACTTATAATGGCTTTTTTGATGAAGTTGTTAGCTCTCTACGTCTTTTTGATCACCTTAAGAAAATGCCTCATGAGCTCTCAGGTGGCCAACAGCAAAGAGTTGCTATAGCAAGAGCAGTATTAATGAAGCCTGCGCTGCTCATAATGGATGAACCATTTTCGAATCTTGATAAAGACAATGTGGAAACATCACAAAAACTTATATATAAAACAATACAACAAGAAGAAATTGCCTGTATTCTTGTTTCACATGATTCTATTCAATCAGATTGGATGCCAATAGCGCAAGAAATAATTCTTAAATAGTTTTAATGGAATTTTTTAAATACAACTGCCATAAGGAATGGTTGTCTTCATAAGTTTTTGCTAAATTCGTATTTGGTAAAAATGTTGATTGATTGGGCTTTGGTATTTCTTTTATAGCATTTCCGGAGCCTATCATTGCAACCTTACATGCTCCGATTGCTGTTGACTCAACATTAGCTGGTTTGATAATTTCTTTTTGTAATGTATCAGATAATATTTGGCAAAATGTATTATTTTGAGTCATGCCTCCGTCTACCAGTAATTTACTAATTTTCATATCATACTTTTCTAATATAGTAGTTATCTCTTTTGTTTGAAAAGTAATAGCCTGAAAAGATGCCGAGGTCATGTCTTCAATTGTTGTATCTTGTGTAATTCCATAGAACCCTCCTCTTATATCTGAGTTCCAAAAAGGAGCTCCAAGTCCATTAAAAGCTGGTAAGAATAACACCTTGTTTGTGTCACCATTTTTATTAATAAATTTTTCGCTTTGTTTTGAGTCGTTAAAAAATTTCATTTCGTCTCTAAGCCATTTAACAATATTTCCACATGAATAAATACTGCCTTCAATTGCGTAATGAACTTTATTTTCTAATTTATATGCTACGGTTGTTAACAGCCCTTCACTTATAGAAATTGGATTCTCTTGAGTATTTACCATTAAGAAACACCCAGTTCCATATGTAGACTTCATGTCTCCCTCTTCAAAGCAGTTTTGACCAACAAGAGCTGCTTGCTGATCACCTATAACACCTGTTATTGGTATCTCATGTTTTCCTAAAGACAATGTCCCAAAATTACCATCACATTCGTAAACATCCGGCATTATTGATTGGGGTATATCAAATAATTCAAGTAATTCTTGGTCCCATTCCATTGTCTTTATATTAAACAATAATGTTCTTGAAGCATTTGTTACATCGGTAACATGTTTTTTTTCTTTTGATAGCTTGTAAATTAAGTATGTATCTATAGTCCCAAAAAGCAAATCTCCATCATTAGCTTTATCTCTGGCTCCTTCGACATTGTCTAATATCCATTTTATTTTAGTTGCTGAGAAATATGGATCTATTAGTAACCCAGTTTTTTTTGAAACCACCTCTTCTTTTCCTTCGGACTTCAATCTGTTACAGACTTCATATGTTCTTCTGTCTTGCCAAACTATAGCCGGGTAAATTGGTTCACCAGTTGTCTTAGACCAGATAATAGTTGTCTCTCGTTGATTTGTAATTCCACAAGCTTCAATCTTATTATGAGCATCTAATACACTAAGAGCGGTTTCTTTAACTGTTTCAATAACATCCTTAGGATCTAATTCAACCCATCCATCACATGGATAAGTCAAATCATATTCCTTTTGAGAGTCTTTTATTAATTCTAAGTTTGAATTAAAAATAATTGCTCTTGAGCTAGTAGTTCCTTGATCTATAGATAAATAATTTTTCATAGCGATTCTCCACAGACAATTATCCACAATTTATCAACTTATTACCAACAGTTAAAAAACACCATATATACACTATATTGTGTAAAAAAATGAAATTGTCACAATATATTGTGTTTTTTCACTTGATTCTTTGTCCACAATTAGTATATTAGTATTTAGGAAAAAAAGTTTTAGGTACTGCAGAATCACTTAAATTTTTCCAAAGAAAGAAAATAAAGATAGGCTCAAGAAAGTTAAAGAATTATTGGGGAAAAAATGGAAATACATCAAGAAGTAAATAAAAAACAAAATCAAACTATTTCAGAAATAGAAAATACAGCACCAGGAAAACTAAGGGTTATAAAAAGAAATGGAAAAGTAGTTGCTTTTGAAGACGACAAAATAAAAGTTGCGATAACAAAAGCATTCTTAGCGATTGAATCTGGAAATGCAGCAGCTAGTGAAAGAATTCATAAAAAAGTTAACAGCCTTACTGAAAACGTTATAGAAGTTTTTAAAAGAAGAATGCCATCTGGTGGAACCCTTCATATTGAAGAAATTCAAGATCAGGTAGAGCTTCAATTAATGAGATCAGAAGAATTAGAAGTCGCTAAAAGCTATATTCTATACAGAGCAGAAAGATCTCAAGAAAGAAAAAAAGAAACAGTAGAAATAGATGTTCCCAATGCACCTAATATTAATATAACCAAGAATGATGGAAGTATTGTTCCTTTAGATGTTGAAAGATTGGCAAGCTTAATAAGTGATGCATGTGAAAATCTTGAAGAAGTTTCTGTAAATGAAGTTCTTAACGAAGCATTAAAAAACCTATACGATGGAGTTTCAATTGCAGACATGAGAACAAGCTTGGTTATGTCAGCTAGAACAAAGGTTGAAAAAGAACCAAATTATTCATTTGTTACAGCTAGAATACTGATGGATCAAATTAGAAGTGAGGCATTAAATTTTCTTGGTGTCGCAGAAGAGTCTACATATCAAGAGATGGAATCAAACTATCCAAAAGCTTTCAAAGCATACATAGATAAAGGTATTGAATTAGATATATTAAATCCTGAACTAAAGACCTTTGACCTTGATAAATTATCCAAAGCAATAGACTTCACAAGAGATAATCAATTTACATATTTAGGATTACAGACGCTTTATGATAGGTACTTTATTCATTGCGATGACACAAGGTATGAGTTGCCACAAGTCTTCTTCATGAGAGTGTCTATGGGCCTAGCACTGGAAGAGGAAAATAGAGAAGAAAGAGCAATTGAATTCTACAGACTATTATCCAGTTTTGATTATATGAGTTCCACACCAACATTATTTAATTCCGGAACAAAAAGACCACAGCTGTCTTCTTGTTATCTAACCACTATACCGGATGATCTGGACGGAATTTTTTCTGCAATGAAAGATAATGCTTTATTATCAAAATGGGCCGGCGGGCTTGGTAATGACTGGACTCCTGTAAGGGCAATGAATTCATATATTAAAGGAACAAATGGAAAAAGTCAGGGAGTGGTCCCGTTCTTAAAAGTTGCAAATGATACCGCTGTTGCAGTTAATCAAGGCGGAAAAAGAAAAGGAGCTATGTGTGGATATCTTGAAACATGGCACTTAGACATAGAAGAATTCTTAGATTTAAGAAAAAACACAGGTGATGAAAGAAGAAGAACACATGATATGAATACTGCGAATTGGGTTCCAGATTTATTCATGAAAAGAGTTGAAGAAGATAAGAATTGGACCCTTTTCTCTCCAGGAGAAGCTCCAGAACTTCACGACCTAATCGGGAAGGCTTTTGAAGAAAAATATGAAGAATATGAACAAAAAGCTGCAAATGGAGAAATGGATCAATTTAAATCTATTCCAGCAAAAGAGCTGTGGAGAAAAATGTTAACAATGCTGTTTGAGACAGGACATCCATGGATAACATTTAAAGACTCGTGTAATTTAAGATCTCCTCAACAACACTCTGGAGTAATACATTCATCTAACTTATGCACAGAAATTACTTTAAATACAAGTGCTGATAATGAAATAGCGGTCTGTAATCTAGGATCCGTGAATCTTGCTAACCATATGCAAGATGGAAAGTTAGATGAAGAGAAAATAAAACAAACTGTTTCGACAGCAATTAGGATGCTCGATAATGTGATAAACATTAATTACTACTCAGTTGATACAGCTAAGAATTCAAACTTTAAACATAGACCAATAGGACTAGGTCTAATGGGTTTTCAAGATGCCTTATACCTCCAAGATATTCCTTATTGTAGTGATGAAGCAGTGCAATTTGCTGATACTAGTATGGAATTAATAAGTTATAACGCAATTCATGCATCTACAGAATTAGCCAAAGAAAGGGGTGCGTATGAATCATTTGAAGGGTCTTTATGGAGCAAGGGAATACTTCCTAAAGATTCAATTCAAATACTTGAAGAAAATAGAGGTAAAAATTATTTAAATATTGATAGGTCTGAAACATTAGATTGGGATAGCTTACGTAAAAAAGTTATGAAGGATGGGATGAGAAATTCAAATGTAATGGCAATAGCTCCAACTGCAACAATATCGAATATAACTGGTGTAACTCAATCAATTGAGCCTACCTATCAGAATCTTTATGTAAAATCTAATCTCTCCGGAGAATTTACTATCGTGAACCCACACTTAGTTAGAAAATTAAAAGAATTAAACTTGTGGGATGATGTGATGATAAATGATCTTAAGTATTTTGAAGGAAGTCTTACAGAGATATCAAGGATTCCTGAAGATATAAAAAAATTGTTCTCAACAGCATTTGAGGTTGAGCCAAAATATATTGTTGAATCTGCAAGTAGAAGACAGAAATGGATTGATCAAGCTCAATCTTTAAATTTGTATATAGGAAATGCTGATGGAAAGAAATTAGATATTACATATAGGATGGCATGGTACTCAGGTTTAAAAACAACCTATTACCTAAGATCAATAGCTGCAACATCAACAGAAAAATCTACAGTACAACAAGGAAAGCTTAATGCGGTAAGTTCTGATGTTAATCAGAATACAAAGCATGAATTAGGTGCACCAGCACCAATTCCGGAAGCATGCTCACTCGATGATCCTGATTGTGAGGCATGTCAATAAAAATTTAAGGAGAAAAAATATGTTAAATTGGGACGAATACGGAAAAGAAGAAAACTCTGCACCACCAGTGGTGCCAGAAATTAAGACAGAAACAACTGATGCTCCAAAGGCAGAAGTACAACAACCTAAACCTCCTCAGCCAGCTGAAACTGCGGTATCAACTGAACCATCTAATATTGGTGAAGGATCTAGGGCTGAAGCGGCAAGAAAAGCCGTTAATGAACTAGATGAGGCAGCTGGCATTGAGGAACTAGATGAGATGATGTCAAATGGCAGAGTCCAAGTTGATCAAAAGATGATGATTAACTGTAAAGCAGACTTAAATCAGCTAGTACCATTTAAATATGATTGGGCATGGCAAAAATATTTAGACGGAAGTGCAAATCACTGGATGCCACAAGAAATAAATATGACAAATGATATTGT
>MDSW01148928.1_pt1 | contig 33107 bp, 30 predicted proteins | sample 811171 | NCBI WGS metagenome assembly MDSW01 (sample SAMN05326641, study PRJNA326480) | marine metagenome | isolation source: seawater | place: Atlantic Ocean: North West | collected 2012 | reverse complement strand
TTTTATATCAACTTTATCAACGACCTCTTGGTATACTTTCTCTGAAATAGTAATTTCTCCTACTGAAGATATTGACTCTAATCTTGCGGCTATATTTACATTATCACCATATAAATTATTATCTTGAATCATTATATCTCCAAGATTAATTCCGATTCTAAATTCTATAAGAATATTATCCTTTATTTCTTGAGCTTTTTTTGTAACTTCTCTTTGTATATTAATTGCAGCATCCATTGCGTCAACTGGACTTGCAAATTCGGCCATAATAGAATCGCCAGCTGTAGAGAATATTCTCCCATGCAATTCATTTATAATCTTATCAGTTAATTTTCTTGTTTCTTTTAGTCTGAATAAAGTTAATTTTTCATTAGATGCCATTAACTTGCTGTAGCCCACTACATCAGCAGCAAAAATAGCGGCCATTTTTCTAGTCGCACCTTTATTATTATTATTGTTCTCATCAAGAACATATATATTTTTATTTTTTCCTGTATCAGACATGTTAATTTAATATTGTATAATTTTTCTAATTAATTAAAAGAAGTTTTTCATTATGATTTCTATTGTACTATACCAACCAAAAATACCACCAAATACAGGTAACATCATGAGATTATGTTTTAATACAGGAGCTCTTCTGCATATAATAGGACCTGCAGGGTTTCCTTTAGATGAAAAGTCATTGAAAAGGGCTAGAATGGACTATTTCAATAATATCAAACCCATTATTCATGAAAGTTTTGAATCTTTCATGATAGAAAATGAAGAAAAAAATATATATGCAGTATCTAAATTTGGTAAAACTGTGTACAGTGAAATCATTTTTAGTGATGATGTATATCTCTTATTTGGATCGGAAACAAAAGGGTTACCAGTTAAAATACTTAATTTATTAAAAAATAAATCAATAAAAATACCTATGAGGAATAGTAGTAGAAGTCTAAATTTAAGTAACTCAGTTTCTATAGTAGTTTACGAGGTTTGGCGTCAACTAAAATTTAGTGGCGCCAAATTGTGAGATGCTATATATATAAATATAAATATTAATGGGAGATCGACAATGTTATCAAGAAATTTTTTAATTGTTATTTATGTTTTGAGTTTGATTTTAGTATCCTGCTCAAATGACAATAGTACAAAGAAGTCATCTAGTGAAAGTATAGAAGAAAAAAAAGTTAGATGGAAGATGGCTAGTACATTTGCTGCAAATCTAACTCAATTAGGATCATCAGGAGTGAGATTCTCAGAACAAATAGAAAAAATTTCTGGTGGTAATATTAAAGTAAAATTTTTTGATCCCGGTGCATTAGTGCCCGCACTTGAAATTTTTGATGCAGTTTCCTCTGGCTCTATTGATGCTGGTTGGTCTACTCCTGGCTATTGGGCAGGCAAAGTTCCTGCTTTACCTCTTTTTGCTGCAGTACCTTTTGGTCCTTCAGCACAAGAATATATTTCATGGATATATTATGGAGGGGGTAAAGAATTATTTGAAGAAATTTATGCTAAACACAACATTAAGGGGATAATATGTGGAGTTGTTCCACCAGAGGCATCAGGTTGGTTTAGAAAAGAAATTAAAACAGTTGATGATCTTAAAGGTATGAAGATGAGATTTTTTGGACTAGGCGCAAAGGTAATGGAAAAAATAGGAGTATCAACTCAGTTAATTGCTGGAGGAGATATATTTCCAGCACTGGAATTAGGTACAATTGATGCTACTGAATTCTCTATGCCTGCAGTAGATTTAGATTTAGGTTTTTATCAAGTTGCTAAACATTATTATTTTCCTGGATGGCATCAACAGTCCACTTTATTTGAATTAATGGTGAATATGGATAAGTGGAATAATTTGTCTGATACGCAAAAAGTTCAAATAGAAACAGCTTGCGGAGATAATATCAGGAATGGTATCGCTGAAGGAGAAGCTATACAGGTTGAAGCTATAAATACCCTTAAAAGTAAAGGTGTTAAAATACACAGATGGAGCCAAGAAATTCTTGATACATTAGAAAGTGCTTGGTTAGAAGTAGTTGATGAAGAAAGTGCCAGAGATGAGGATTTTAAAAGATCTTGGGAATCATTAAGTACCTTTAGAAGAAATATAGAAACATGGAAATCATTAGGATATTTAGACTAATTAGTTTTACATAGTTAGTGTTTAAAAAAAATAATATATCTAACTTTGGACTAATATTTGGTATATTTCTTTTTTCAATTTTTTTTTATACTAGTCCTCCTAAGGATCTTGAATATGTAGCATGGGTAACTGCAGGGGTAGCAGTTCTTATGACTGTATGGTGGGTTACAGAGGCTGTTCCAATTTATGCAACAGGGCTAGTGCCATTGGTATTATTTCCAATTCTAGGGCTTTTTGAACTTAAAGAGGTTTCTAGTTCGTATGCTCATCCATTAGTATTGTTATTTTTAGGTGGCTTTATAATAGCTTCTGCTATGGAAAGCAGTGGTTTACATAAACGTATTGCGTTAAAGATATTAAGTTTTTCAGGAACTAGTCCTAGTAAAATTATAGCAGGTTTTATGTTTTCTACAGCAATATTAAGTATGTGGGTTAGTAATACTGCATCAACTATAATGATGCTACCTATTGCAATGTCTGTAATAAATATTTTTTATAATAAAAATAATATAAATAAAAATAATTTTGCTATTCCTCTACTTTTAGCAATAGCTTATTCTGCTTCAATAGGTGGTTCAGCAACTTTGATAGGAACACCAACTAATATAATGTTAGCTAGTATATTGAGTGATAGTTATAATTATCAAATAAGTTTTATTGACTGGTTCACGATAGGTTTTCCTATAGTACTAGTTTTATTACCTATAGTATGGATATTTTTAAGTAAAGTTATCTTTAGAGTTTCTTCACAAAAGTCAAAAGCATTAGAGAAAACCTTACTGGATTTAAATAAAAAAATTGGAAGAGCTAGCAAAAAAGAGAAAATTGTAGCTTTAATTTTTCTTTCAACTGCCTGCTTATGGATATTTAGAAAGTTAATTAATGAAAGTTTAGGCTTTACACTAAATGATACATCTATTGGTATACTGGGAGCCTTATTGCTATTTATCATACCAACGGGTAATAATGAAAGGGCTTGTAGCTGGAATACAGCAAACAAAATTCCTTGGGGAGTTTTGTTTTTGGTAGGAGGAGGAATAGCACTTTCAAAAGCTTTTAAATCTTCTGGTTTAGCAATGTGGATAGGATCTTTTTCAAATTATTTATACGGGTTTGATGTATACTTTTTAATCTTAATTTCAGTTTTAGTAATTATATTTTTAACAGAACTTAACTCTAATACTGCAACAGTAGCAACATTTACACCTATACTAATAATTTTTGCGCTCGGGCTTGAAGTAAATCCACTATATTTTGTTATACCTACAACCATAGCTGCAAGCTGTGCATTTATGCTTCCTATAGCAACTCCCCCAAATGCAGTAATATTTGGGAGCGGGGAAATAGACATTAAAAACATGATTAAAGCAGGCTTAGGGTTAAATTTAATTTCTATTCTGGTAGTATCCAGTATGAGTATATTAATTTTAAATTTAATTTTCGGTTATGAAATTATGAGTATACCTAGTTGGATAAGTAGTAATCAATTTAATAACTAGAGTTAATTTTTTTAATAAAATCCTTAGCTATTTTCATACATAAAATAAACTCAATCAATAAAGAGCATACTAAACTACCAATTAAACTGTTTTGTAAAAACGGAAGCGCCATAATATAACATTCAATTAATCCATTAAAATTATTTTTATAGAGATCACCCAAAAGCCAAACGCCAAAGTTTGAAATTATAAAAAATAATATACAGCTAAAGAAAACTCCAAAAAATCTAAAATAAAAATTTTTGAAAAATTTTGAAATAAATCCTATTAATAACAAACTGATCCAAGTAAAAAATACTAATTGATGCAATTCAATAATAATATCACTTAAAATGAATGCTGCTAGAGCAATTATTATAAATTTAACTCCAAATAAAGCAGGTAGGTAAAATGCTAAAGCAATAGTAGAAGTAAAGTTTGGTGGATGAGGAATTAATCTAGTTACAAGTATGGAGATAAAACTTATAAGTATAAAGTTTTTAAGAAAGGTGTTTTTCATTATTAATTTATACAATATTTTTTATTAAATCTCACTTCTTAATTTGTTAATTTTAATCCTATGTAAAATGACATATCAGGACTTTTATAACCCAGATTTTCAGAAGTGCCACCACCTCTATTAACTATGTTTTTCCTGTTAAGTAAGTTTTCAATTTTAATAATAGCTTTAGTATTTTCTTTAATAAAATAAGATGCTTTTAAATTTAACGATTTATAGACAGGTAATTCATTATATTTTGTATCTTTTGCTTTATTTTGGAATAGAAAAGAGGTATCTAGAGTCAAGTTATTCGTTGGAGCCACATTTAAAAATAATGAAACTTTATCTTTTGGTACAAGTGTAACACTATCTCCATCATTCTCTTTAGCGTTTGTTTTTGTATAATTTAAACTTGTAGAAAAACTATCTGATACTTTACTTTTTATTCTTGTCTCTAATCCGTTTGATTTTAAATTAGAAGAGGTTTGTCTGTACTTTAATGAGGAATATGTAATTATATCTTCTACTTTGGTTTCAAAAAGTCCAATATAAAAGTTGGTAGCAAGTGGTTTGAAAGTAGTTTCAAAGCCAAGATCATATGTCAAAGAAGTCTCAGGTTTTAAATTAGTATTTCCATAGTCACTATATAATTCATAGGGAGTAGGAGTTCTATAGCCGGTACCAATACTTGCTCTTAAAATGTACCTTTCTAGTGACCTATGATTAATTTGCATTCTTGCAGTATCAAAGTTGCCATAATTATTGTCATACTCTCTTCTACCTGAAATATCTAAATTAGTATTTATAGTAGGCTCTAATTTAAATTCAGTAAAAATAGAATATATGTCTTGATTAGCTAATTTACCATTCATATCAGCACTCTTTTTTATATAGTCAATACCAAATAAATTTTTTGCTAACATATAATCGCTGGATATTAGGTATTCAAATTTACTTTTTCTTCCATCATATTCATATCTAGAACCACTGGCATTTATTCGTGAGGTATAAGTAGGCTGAAAAGTAAACTTTTGATTTATTTGATCGTTATAGTGAACTATATCAAATAATATAGCTCTAGTTTTATCATATCTATAGTGCACCAAACTATCACCAGGATAAGAATAATTATTATCATAATCATTATGTTGATTATAAAATCTTCCTCTAAAGTTAATTTCTGTACTTTCTGTAATTCTAAAATTAGTTAAAAAATTAGATCCGTATAAGTAATAACCATCTTTTTCTAAAGGTGCTAGTCCTGTATCTTGGAATGAATTATAACCATTTGATCTTTCTGAATCTAAGTTAAAAGTTAAACTAATATCGTTATTTAAAAATTTCAAGGAATGGGAGTTTTTAAAAGTTCCGTAGGAACCTCCCTCTAAAAAATGTTCTTCAGTTAAACCTAATTTTTGTGTAGTAGCAGAATTGATAGACACCACTCCACCTACTGCATCTCCACCATAAAGAGTACCTTGTGATCCATTTAATATTTCTATATTATCTAAATTAAAGTTGCTAATATTATCAATATAAGTAGGTTCTTCCTGAGTAGAAGTTATATCCGATAAATCCATCCCATCTACTAATACCTTTATGTACTTTCTTGCCAATCCTCTGTTGAAATAACTTGGATCAGTTCCTTTATTACCTTTGGTAGCAATAGAAAAACCTCCAAACTCTTGTAGCAAACCACTAACAGTAGTAGATGCTGATCTATCAATTTGTTGTTTTTCAACTAACAGTACAGAAGCACCTGTTTTATCTAACTGTAAAATAGACTTATTGGGAGAAACTACAATTTCACCCAAGTTTTCATTAGCTAAAATTGCTTTACTTACAAAAAAAATCAAATATAAAGTAAAGTAAATAATAATACGCATAGTACATCCTTTCAATGTATAGTTTAAAAAAATGTCCATGAACGATATTTATCGCGCTTTATACGCACCCTCCGACGTAAAGCTACAGACTATACTTGGCAGGTTTCCTGGCTAAAAGTATTTGTGTTAACTCACCTTCCCAGTGAACCAGTGGTATAGAGCTAACTAAACTTTTTACAGTTGCGGAGACAGCTTAGGATTTCACCTAATTCCCTTTTACTTTTGTATTAACAAAACACCAAATACGAAGTAAGCTTAAAGCATAAATGCTACTTACTCAACTTTTTTTTAATAATTTTATAAAAAAATTTTTTTTGAAAAGTCCAAAAATACTTGAACTGCCCAAAAAGCGTTCCAACTAATAAAAGTATAATTTGGTAAACTGGAAATATTATTAAAACATTAACAGCAAATCTTAAAATATTATTTTGAATGTAGTGATCATAGTTTAAATATTTTAATATTGGATTTGAAACAAAAACAGAAAGACTTCCACTAATTGCAAAAACTATAAAAACCACAGTAAGTTGGTATAAACTATTAGTCCTAAATATATTATGAAGTCTCTTAATAAAAATTATTTTACTCCAGAAATAATTTTTATGTGATCAATCATAGCCATCATTCCTACTTGTCTTCTAGCAGAAAGGCTAGGTCCTAAACCTAGATTATTAACTATGTCATGCTTTAAAGCTTTTATTTCATCATTAGTTAAACCGGAAAGAGATTCGGTGATTATTTTTACTAACCCTTTTACAATAAGAGCATCACTGTCGCCATCAAAAAAATTCTTATTATTTTGTCTTTCATATTTAATCCATACTTGTGCAAGACAACCTGACATTTTATTTTTTTCTATTTTGTCTTTTGCATTTAGAGAGCCCATTTTTTTTCCTACATCTATCAGGTACTCAAATTGTCCTTCTTCTCCTTCCAATTCTAAAATAGTTCTCAAATTTTCAGCATGTTTGTCAATTTTTTCAATCATAATTACCTAATTTAACTTATATACGATAATAATAGAAAAAGTATTCTTTTTTTTTAATATTTTATCTTTTTTATATGGAGATATTAAGTTTAATACTTTTATAGATGATTTTATTAATCTATCTGAGGCATTGGTTTTAGTACCAATTTTGATATTATCAATTATTCCATTGAGTCCTATAGAAAATATCAATTCAACTGATCCTTGTTCTCTTTTTCTAATGGAAACTCTAGGATAATTTTCAGTTGCTTTTTTTTGAATAAGTAACTTAAGTTCATTATTATATTTATTAAGTAATTCAGCTTCTCTATCTGTAAAATCACTTGTAGTTAGTTTATCATTTATTTTATTTTTATTATTTTTATTTTCTTCACCTTTTAAATTACTTTTAATGGCATTTTTTTCATCTTGTTTTCTAGGCTGATTTTTTTCAATATCAAGATTCTTATTTTTTTTATCTTTTAATTTTATTTCTTTATTTGTAACTGAAGTTTTTTTTTCAACTGTAGTATCTATTAAATTTTCTTCTTTTTTTAAGGGTTTTGATTCTCGTTCAATTGTCTTAGAGACCTCTTTTATGGGTTTAGTTTTTTTTACTTCTTGAACATCATCATAATATTCTTTTTGATTAGTATTATTATTATTTTGTGAAAAAGTATGCAAATTTATGTTGATAACCTTATTGTATATTTGTTTGGGTTTATCTAACTCTACAAAGTAAATAAATAATAAAATTGATATTGAGTGTAGCAATAATGAGAAAGCATAATTAATATTTTTTTTAATCACATTATTAAATTATTTAGGACTAGGTAGCATGAAATTTACCATTTTGTATTAGCGCCTATGAAAATAGATAATGGTTGTCCAGGTGATAAAAAATTAGGATCCAGTGCACCTACAGCATCATCTCCAGCACCACTATCACCCAATTCTGATATAGGAACGTTGACTTCTGAAGAGCTGGCTTCACCCAAGACACCCATAGTTTCATATTCGCTATTTAGTAAATTGTCAACTCTAGCAAAGAAGGTTACATTATTGCTAGGTTGAAATTTGGTTTCTAAGTTAAATATTAAATAAGGACTAGTTTTATTCAGTTGGTTAGATTCATCGCCACGCAAATAAACTCCTGTTGCGCCAACAGCTCCTAATGAAATATTAATGTTATTGTCGATGCCATATGTTGTTTTAGCGTTAATTTTATGCAGTGGCATCCCAGGAATAATATCGCCTGCCTCTATATCATTTGAACCATTTGGATGATTAGCAGCCGGAAGAGTGTGTGCTGACTGAAAGGTAGCTTTTAAATATGAATAATTAATAAAAGATGATTTTAGTCCTTTTTTAGAATTAGTTTTATCTGCCTTTAAGGAAATATCTAACCCTAATCTATTAGTTTTTCCAAAATTTTTAAAATATCCTGATGAAAGTCCGGTTCCTGAACTTACAAAAAGTATATCCTCAAAGTTTTGTGAGAAATGACCTATAGTATCCCAATTTATAGAATAGTTTGATTTGGTAAAATTTCCTCTTGCTCCAAATTCTGTTCCCCTTGTTATAACTTGTTCTAATGGCGGGTCAGCAACAAAAGCATTAGGAAGCCTACACGGTGCTGCTGGGTCAGCACAACTTAGTTCTACTGGAGAAGGAGCTCTATTAGCTTCCCTGTAATTAGCTAATATTGAAAAATCACTATTGTATTTATAAACAAATCCTAAAGAAGGGTTTACTCTGAAATACCTATGATCACCATTAATGAAAGCAGTTCTTGTATATGTGCTGGTTTTAAAGTTATCTATTAATTCAACAAATGCTAAATTAGCTCTAACAGAATTATTAATTGTTAGTTTATCATTGAAATTAAAATTATCACTAGCATAAAGACCGTAGAGGTTTAGCTTTCCTGTTACTTCAGCTGGACCTACATCTCCTCTTTCAGTGTCATCTGGATCGTTTCCTGCTCCGGCATGTTCTTGTTCAGCAATTAATTCTATAGGGTTTCCATCACTATTATATAAAGGTGTAACGGTTCTTTCATTTGTAAGAGTTCCTAGAAAGCCCTGAGATCTAAAAAATGTTTCTGCTTGGTCGTAAGAAAAACCAACAGCCAATTTGTGTTCTTTAGACCTATAATTAATAAAAGAGTCATATTGTACTGCTCCACCAAATGTTTTAGTAGTAGTATAGGTTTTGTTTAAAAGACCGTATTTTCTTATACTGTCGTTAGATTCTATAGCATTACCATTTTGATCTAAAATAATCCCATAGTCACCTGCAGAATTATCTTCTCCACACAATGGAGCGTCATCAAAACTATAATCACTTTTTAATTCTGCAGCGTCAGCAGCTGAGTCCTCAGCACATTCTTCTGCATCTACTTCATCGGCATTATAAGTAGTTCTATATAATCTTTTATAATAAAAGTTAGTAGAAACTATTGAATCATTTTCATTGTAAAAGTTTGAATTACCATAAAACAGACTCATTTTGTTAGATGTCTTGTCAGGCCATGTGAATACAGCTTCCCTATTTTCTTGAAGTAGCTCTATAGGTGATACACCATTGCCATTTAGATCGGTTTGACCTCCAAGAAAGTAAAGGTTTAAATCAAATTTATCTTTTTCAAGTCCATAGTTTGTAAAAAATCTATTTATTTCACCATCACTGTGGTTTCTCCAGCCACCATCTCTTTCAATTTCAATGGAGGTATAAGTACCAAATGTATCAGTGCCATAGCCATATTCCATCAGTTCAGAAGTAAAATTAAAAGAACCATACTTATTAGTTGTATTTACAAATTCTGAATTTTTATAATCTAAACCTTTCTTGGTAGTTAGAGCTAATGATCCCCCTAAAGCATTTAAGCCAAAAGCAGGATTTGAGCTCATCAAATCAATTTGTTTGATAGCATTTTCTGGAACTAGTTCCCATTGAACAGTATCACCAAAGCTTTCGTTGATTCTAATACCATCTAAATAAACAGATAAACCTTGAGATTCTCCTAAAAGGGGAGAAGCTGTAAAACCTCTATAATCTACATTTTTTTGGAATGCTCCATTTTGAACATCTTTTACAGAAACTCCCGAAAAATTTTCGTTCATTAAGTCAGTAATGGTTTTAGTTAAATTTTCCTTAATATCTGATTCATTTATTTTCTGGGTCGTGTTGGGCACATTTTTTCGGTCTATCATGATGCCTGGTAAAGGAGAGGATCCAATTACATCTACTGTTCCAAGTTCTTCTTGAGCAATAAGCTGAGATAAAAATAATAGTTTTAAAAAAAATATCATAAATAACATGTTTTATCCATTATTAAAAAATATTATAATATATATAGGAAAATCTTATAATTAGTCAAGGCTTATATTTTAGTAGGGTTATCTATTCCTTCATATACTATTTCAGGATCAAATGATTTTTCTTTTTCTGTAAACTCAAGCTGTAATTTATTTTCTGAAATCTTAATTTTTCTATAAAAGCAACTTTTGTAGCCAACATGACATGAAGCTTTTTTCCCACCTTTAGTTGGAATACCTAAAGATACTACAAAAATAATTGAATCTTGATCATCATCGATATAAATTTCATTAATTTTATGTGTCATACCGGATATTTCACCTTTTAACCAAATAGCCTTTCTGCTTCTTGAGTAGTAATGAGCTTTATTGGTTGCGATAGTTTTTTTTAAAGCTAAATCATTCAAATAAGAAACCATTAAAACTTCTTTTGTTTCATTTTCCACTGTAACACAAGGTATTAACCCTTCATCATTAAACTTAGGTGAAAGTAAAGTTCCTTCTTCAATCTCTTTAATACTTTTTCTATTTTCAAATATAATTCTATCTAAATTTATTTTCATATTTTTAGCTATTTTAAAGGTTAATTGTAATTATTTACTAAAAGTGATAATAATATATGAAAATTAATAAAAAATACATAAATAATAATATGAAACACAATAACACTTTAAAAGAAGATTTGATTAATAAAAGTAAACCTAGTGAAGAAGAGGCTAAAGAAGCGGTAAAAACATTAATAGCTTGGGCAGGAGATAATCCGGATAGAGAAGGATTAATAGAAACCCCAAAAAGGGTAATTAATGCCTATAAAGAATTTTTTGAAGGATATACTTCAGACCCAGATAAAATACTATCAAAAACTTTCGAAGAGGTTGCAGGCTACGATGAAATGGTAGTTATAAAAGATATTAGACTGGAGTCTCATTGTGAACATCATATGGTACCTATCCTAGGTAAAGCACATGTAGCTTACATTCCTGATAAAAGAGTAGTTGGCATCAGTAAACTTGCAAGAATTGTAGATTGCTATGCAAAAAGACTACAAACTCAAGAGACAATGACAGCTCAAATTGCCGGATGTATTCAAAGAGTTTTATTGCCAAAAGGAGTTGCAGTAGTGGTTGATGCTGCGCATCAATGTATGACCACAAGAGGAGTCCATAAAGCTACAACTAGTACAATTACAAACAGAATGTTGGGCTTGTTTAGGACTGATCCAAGAACTAGAATAGAATTCATGAATTTTATAGGTAAAAACTAAGACAGAGTAATTGATTAAAAAACCTAAATTTATAATCAAGTCAAAATTACCTATAATTTTAGCTTCAAAATCTGAGACTAGAAAAAAAATGTTACTTCAAACAGGAATAATATTTAAGCGGGTGACTTCTAAAATAGATGAAGAAGAAATTAAACTTACTATGAAAGTAAAAAATATTAATAATTTAGCAAAAAGGTTAGCAGAAGCAAAAGCCTTAGATGTTAGCAAAAAAAATAAAGGCGCTTATGTGATAGGTGCTGATCAAATTTGTGTTGGCCAAAATATAATATTCAGCAAACCAAAACATAAAGAAAAGGCACTCAAGCAGCTAATAAAACTTAATGGGAGAATTCATAAACAAGTAAGCGCAATATGTATATGCTACAATAAAAAAATACTCTGGAGTTATACCGAAGTAGCAAAAATGAAAATGAGAAAACTAAGCATAGCATCCCTAAAAAGATATATTGAATGTGATTTACCATTAAATTCCTGCGGATCTTACAAGTTTGAAGCTAATGGGAAATACTTATTTTCAAAGATAGAGGGCAATACCAGTGCTATTATGGGTTTGCCTCTTCTTCCTTTATTAAATGAGCTACATAAAAATAATGTAATAAGTTATGTCTAAATTATATATATATGATTCCATGCAAAATAAAAAAGTTGTTTTTGAGCCTTTAGACACCCAAAACATAAGAGTTTATGCATGCGGTCCTACAGTTTATGACTATGCACATATCGGTAATGCTAGAATGGCAGTGGTTTTTGATACTTTGATAAGGTTATTAAGATATTTATTTCCAAAAGTTACATATGTTTCTAATATCACTGATATTGATGATAAAATAATAGAAAGAAGTAACCTAGAAAAAGTATCTACAGAAAGTTTAACTAATAAGTTTTCTAAGATTTATAACAGGGATATGAAAATGTTGAATGTTCAAGAACCTGATTACCAACCAAAAGCAACTGAATATATTGATGAGATGATACAAGCAATAGCCAAGTTAGAAAAAGAAAAGTATGCATATTTTTCTGACGGACATGTTATGTTCAATGTTAATAGTTTTAAAAGCTACGGTGCACTTTCTTCTAGAAAGCAGCAAGAACAAATTGCTGGAAGTAGAGTAAAAGTTTCAAGCTATAAAAAAAATCCAGAAGACTTTGTTTTATGGAAACCGTCTAAAGACAATGAGCCTTTTTGGAAATCTCCATGGGGACGGGGCAGGCCAGGATGGCATACAGAATGTTTTGTGATGGCGACAAAAATTCTTGGTACACCTTTTGACATTCATGGAGGAGGGCTTGATTTGAAATTTCCTCATCATGAAAACGAATTAGCACAAAGCTGTTGTTTTAGCGGAAACTTAGATAATAAAAAAAGTTATGCTAAATATTGGATGCATAATGGTTTTGTTACGGTAGATGCTGAAAAAATGTCAAAGTCTTTGGGCAATATCAAGTTAGTCAAAGACTATTTAAATATTTATAATGGAGAAGTAATAAGGTTATCACTATTAAGTGCTCATTATAGAAGCCCTCTTAACTGGAGTGAAGAAGTTTTACTCCAGTCAAAAAATATACTGATGAAATATAATAAAATTTTAGATGCATTAAAAAATTTAGTTATTACTAAGAATACAAAAGAAAATAAAATAATTATTGAGATTGAAAAAGCTTTATTAGATGACCTTAATATATCCAAAGCATTTAGTATTTTAGATGCTAGTGTAAAGGAAATTAATAAAAAAAATGAAATAGAAAAAAAATATATTAAAGAGGCAATTGAATTTCTGGGAGAAATTGTTGGTATTTTTATTGCAAGAGATGATTTAGCTTCAAGTAAAAATAAAAAAAATTTAAACCTTAATGAGATCAATATCTTGATAAAAAAAAGAAATGAAGCTAGAAAAAATAAAGATTATAAACTAGCTGATGAGATGAGAAATAAATTACTTACTATGGGTGTGGAGATAGAAGATCATCCTGAAGGAACTAAATGGAAGGAAATTTAAGTAAATAATGAAAAAGAATGATTATATAAAAATTACTTTTCCTGATGGAGCAATTAGAAATTTTGTTTCTGGTTCTAGCGGAATGGACATAGCAAAAAGTATCTCAAAGTCATTATTAAAAAAGGCAATTGCTATTGAGGTTAATGGAGAAGAAAAAGATCTTTGTGAGGGTATAAGAGAGGATGCTAAAATAGCAATTTTGACATTAGATAGTAATAAAGGGCTAGATATTATGAGGCATACACTTACTGCACAGGTTTTGGCAAAAGCGCTCAAGAACCTTTATCCTGATGTTAAGCTTGCAATTGGTCCAACTATAGAAAATGGTTTTTACTATGATTTCGAATTGGATAGATCTATTACTATTGAAGACTTTCCAGTTATTGAAAAGGAGATGAAGAAAATAATTTCTAATGGTAATGATATAGAAAAAATTTATAAATCAAAAAAGGATGTAATTGAACTCTTTCAAAGTAAAAACGAGACTTATAAAGTAGATATTATAAAAAGGGCTAATCAGGAAAATGATTTTTCAATTTATTGTCAAAAAAATACTGACTTCATTGATTTATGTATTGGTCCTCATCTGCCTAATTTAAAACATATAGGCTCATTTAAACTTACTAAGGTATCGGGTGCTTATTGGAGAGGTGATTCAAGTAATAAAATGTTACAAAGAATTTATGGTACAGCTTGGAAGAATGAAAAGGACCTCAATAGCTACTTGGATATGCTAGCAGAAGCTGAAAAAAGAGATCACAGAAACTTAGGCAAAAAACTAGACTTATTTCATTTTCAAGACGAAGCTCCCGGTGCTGTATTTTGGCACCCAAAAGGATGGATGTTATTTCAAAACTTAATAAATTATATGAGAAAAAAACAAGATGAAGCTGGATATCTAGAAATAAATACACCGGAGATCTTGGACAAAAGTCTATGGCAGAAATCAGGACATTTAGAAAAATTTGGCGAAAATATGTTTACTACTACTACTCAAGATCACAAAGAATACGCAATTAAACCCATGAACTGTCCTGGTGGAATTCAAGTATTTAGACAAGGGCTTAAAAGTTACCGAGATTTACCATATAAAATTGCCGAATTTGGAAAAGTTCACAGATATGAGCCTTCTGGAGCACTTCATGGACTCATGAGAGTAAGGGCTTTTACACAAGATGATGCTCACATTTTTTGCACGGAGGAACAAATTGAAGTAGAGTGTGTGAAGTTATGTAATTTAATTATAGAAATTTATAAAGATTTCGGATTTGATAATATTGTAATTAAATATTCTGATAGACCTAAAAAAAGGGTTGGAAGCGATAATATTTGGGACAGATCAGAAACAGCACTTCTAAACACTATCAAGAATTTGAACCTTCCTTATGAGTTTAATCCTGGGGAAGGAGCATTCTATGGACCAAAGCTGGAATTTGTTTTAAGAGATGCAATTGGAAGAGACTGGCAATGTGGAACTGTTCAAATAGATCTTAATTTACCTGAAAGATTAGATTGTAGCTTTATTAATAGTAATGGAATAAAAGAAAGACCTGTTATGATACATAGAGCTCTTTTTGGCTCATTAGAGAGATTTATAGGCATACTCATAGAGCATTATGCCGGTAATTTACCTGTTTGGTTAAGCCCAACAAAAGTTGTTGTTACAACCGTTACTGAGAAATGCAGTGACTATGCTAATGAGGTTTTCAAATTTCTTAGTAGTAGTAATATTAAAACAGAGATTGATTTAAGAAATGAAAAAATAGGTTATAAAATTAGGGAACATAGCAATAGCAAGACACCAATCATCATCATAATTGGAGAAAAAGAAAAAGAGAATAATACAGTTTCAGTTAGAAGGTTAGGAAGCAATGATATTGAGACTTTATCACTTGAAGAATTTGTTATAGTAACTAAAAGGCAATTAAGAGAACTATGTTAAAATTTTTACTAATATTTATAGTTAGATCTTATCAACTTTTGATATCACCTCTTTTAGGTAACAACTGTAGATATTTTCCTACCTGCTCTAACTATGCAATACAAGCTCTTAAAGAACATAATATATTTAACGCAATAAGACTGATAATATTACGAATTTTTAAATGTAACCCTTGGGGAGGAAGTGGAATAGATCTGCTTCCTAAAAGAAATGCTAAAAATAAAGACTAAGTGTGGCATAGAAAAGTATAAAATGCTTAAAAAGAAAAAAGGTTTTTTTAGTAAATTTAGATTACAATGGTTTCTATTGATTGGAGGGCTAAGAGATGTTTTTAAAAAGTAAGAAAAAAATTTTTATTTTTGAAGTAATATTGATATGCTTTCTTTCAATTAAGCTATTAGGAAATGATAAAAATGCTTATGAACTCTTAAAAAATTGCAACAATTACTATAATTGGACTATTAAAAATTACAAAGTTCCTGTTGACGATAAGCAATTGTTTAATATGGGTAAGTGTCAAGGGACTATAGAAACAATTGGAAGAATGATGTTAACATTATGTTATGAAACTAAAAGAAATATGAATATTAACCATAAAATGACAGCAAACTTGGAAGGCATAAGGACTATTGAAATAGTAAAAAAACTAGTAGAACATGCATCAAGTGACGGAAATTTGAGAAAATTTTCCTCTCACTCTTATTTAATAAATTTTATTAGTACAAATTGGCCTTGTAAAAAGGTTTAAAACATTAAATTTATATATGTCTGCCTAAATTTTAAGCACATTGAAAATCTATTAAAAATTGATTTTTTTTTAAGTATTATTATAATTCTATTTCGGATTGTTACTAGTAATTGTAAAATCAATGCCTAATTTATATATATAAACGGAAATTAAATTGTCAGAAAACAAAAATAAATATGCATTAAGGCCTAAAAAAATGGGGCTTTACAACCCAAAAAATGAACATGACGCTTGTGGTATTGGTTTTGTAGCAAATATTAAGGGGAAAGAATCGCATTCTATTATAGATAATGGGCTAGAAATGTTAGAAAACCTTGAACATAGAGGAGCTGTTGGTGCAGATAAGACAGTTGGTGATGGAGCGGGTATATTAATAAAAATACCAGATATGTTTTTTAGAGGCATCTTAATCAAAAAAAATATTAAACTTCCTGATTTTAAAAATTACGGGGTTGCCATGGTATTCCTTCCTCCTAAAGAAAACCTTGAAAAAAAATGTTTTGGAATAATAAAAAATGTTTTAAAAGAATTCAATATGGACCTATTTTATGTTCGAGATGTTCCTGTTAATAAAAAAGTCTTATCAAGAAAAATGAACGAAAGTGCACCAATTATTAAGCAGCTATTTATAAAGTACGCTAATAAAAGCAAAGTAAGAGAAGAATTAAATACTAAGCTTTTTATCATAGGTAAAATCATTAGCAATAAAATTAAGTTAGAGATAAAAAACAATCAACTGATGAAAATATTTTATATATGTTCTATTTCAAATACAACAATTAACTATAAAGGAATGTTGTTATCTGACTTAGTAAGAAAGTATTTTTTGGATCTTAATGATAAAAACCTCAAAAGTAACTTTGCATTAATACATCAAAGGTTTTCTACCAACACTTTTCCTTCTTGGGATCTTGCACAGCCTTTTAAAATGATCTGTCATAACGGAGAGATAAATACAGTTAGGGGAAATGTTAATTGGATGAATGCTAGAAAATTACAAATGCAAAGCAAAGTTATAGGAAATGACTTAAGAAAAATTTGGCCTTTAATAGAGTATGGTCAATCAGACTCGGCCTGTTTTGATAATGCATTAGAATTACTGGTAATGGGTGGATACAGTCTAGCAGAAGCAATGATGATTTTAATACCTGAAGCTTGGCAAAATGCTGATAGTATGGATATTAATAAGAAGTCATTTTATCAATATCACTCACTATATTCAGAGCCCTGGGATGGACCTGCAGCGGTTGCCTTTACAGATGGTAGGCAAATAGGTGCTACCTTGGATAGAAATGGTTTAAGACCAGCAAGATATTTCATTACTACTGATGACAGAATAATTCTTTCTTCTGAAATGGGAGTTTTAAGAGTTCCTGAAAGCAAGATACTAGAGAAATTTAGGTTAAGACCAGGAAAAATGTTGTTAGTAGATCTCGAAAAAGGGCAAATTATAAAAGACGAAGAACTTAAGGAAGAAATTATTAAAAAGAGAAAATATAAAAAAATAGTACAAAAGAATTTAATTTCTCTGGAAAATATTAAGGTAGAAAAAACAAATAATAAATTACTACCTGCCCTGCCATTTTATCAAAATGCTTTCGGTTATACACAAGAAGATACAAAGTTTTTAATGCAACCTATGTTAGCTAATAAGTCAGAAGCTACGGGCTCTATGGGAACTGATACGCCGGTTGCTATATTATCTGAAAAAGATAAATTACTTTTTAATTATTTTAAGCAAAACTTTGCACAAGTTACTAACCCAGCCATAGATCCTATAAGAGAAGAAACAGTGATGAGTTTATTTTCATATTTAGGATCTAGAGCAAATATTTTAAATTTAGACTTGGATGAAAATAAAAGAATATTTTTAAAACAACCAATATTAAAAGAAAAAGATTTGGCTAAAATTGAGTTTCTTGGAAAAAAAGATAATGAGAATTTTAAAAGTAAAAGAATAAAAATATTATTTAATAAAAACAGTAGTATTACTAAAACTAAACTGATATTGGCTGACATTACTAAAAATGCAGAATTCTTGGTTAAAAATAAAGGTGTTAAAATTTTAATTTTGTCAGATAAAAGTATTTCTTCTAGTAAAATAGCTTTTCCCTCATTGCTTGCAGTATCAGCAGTACATCATCATCTTATTAAAAAAGGGTTGAGGACTGAATGTAGTATAGTGGTAGAAACAGGAGAGGCAAGAGAAGTTCATCATTTCTGTGTGTTAGCAGGGTATGGAGCAGAGGCAGTGTATCCATATTTAGCTTTAGAAACAGTAAAAAAAATAGCAAAAGATCTTAAACATCTTAACACTAATAATTACAATAACCTTGAAGATAATTATATAGCTGCTCTTGGAAAGGGTATTTTAAAAGTAATGTCTAAGATGGGTATTTCCACATATCAATCTTATAATGGAGCTCAAATATTTGACGCGGTAGGACTAAACTCAAAATTTATTCGAGATTATTTTAAAGGTACTGCTAGTCTTATCGAGGGGGCGGGTTTTAAAGAAATAATTGAAGAAACAAGAAGAAGGCATGAGCAGGCAATAAAAAACAAAGTTGCTAATTTAAAAGAATTACAAGTAGGTGGTGAGTATGCATACAGGCTAAAAGGAGAAAGTCATGTTTGGGACCCAACATCAATCGCATCTTTACAACATTCTATCCAAACAAATAATAAGAAAAAATATAATGAGTATTCTAGTTATATTAATGGAGACAGAAAAGGAACTTTAAATCCTAGAAGTCTTTTTAGTATAAAAAAAGCCAGACATAAAATTAATATAGAAGAAGTGGAACCAGCAGAAGATATAGTAAAACGTTTTTCAACTGGTGCTATGTCATTTGGTTCAATTAGCAGAGAAGCTCATACTACACTTGCTATTGCTATGAACTCTTTAGGAGGTAGATCAAATACTGGAGAGGGAGGAGAAGAAAGAGACAGATATAAAATTAGGAAAAACGGAGATAATCTTAAAAGTGCTATAAAGCAAGTTGCTTCTGGTCGTTTTGGAGTAACCACTGAATATCTAGTAAACAGCACAGATATACAAATTAAAATAGCCCAAGGGGCGAAACCAGGAGAAGGAGGCCAGCTTCCAGGACATAAAGTAGATAAAGTAATTGCAGATGTTAGGTTCTCCACGCCAGGTGTTGGATTAATTTCTCCACCGCCACATCATGATATATATTCAATTGAAGATTTAGCTCAATTAATTTTTGATCTTAAAAATGTTAATCCTAAAGCAAGAATATCGGTTAAACTAGTTTCTGAAATAGGTGTAGGGACAGTAGCTGCAGGTGTTGCCAAAGCTAAAGCAGATCATATTACAATTTCAGGCTTCGAGGGAGGGACTGGAGCAAGTCCATTAACTTCCATAAAACATGCTGGTTCTCCATGGGAATTGGGGCTAGCCGAAACACAACAAACACTAGTTTTAAACAATCTAAGAAGCAGAATTTCTTTACAAGTAGACGGTGGCTTAAGAACAGGAAGAGATGTTATAGTAGGAGCCTTATTAGGAGCAGACGAATTTGGGTTTTCAACAGCACCTTTAATATCTATTGGCTGTATAATGATGAGAAAATGTCATTTAAATACTTGTCCTGTAGGTATAGCAACACAAAAACCGGAACTAAGAAAAAAATTTCAAGGCAAACCAGAAAACGTAATCAGGTATTTCTTTTTTGTTGCTGAAGAAGTGAGGACTTTACTTGCAGATATGGGCTTTACTAAATTAGATGATATAATAGGTAGAACAGACAAATTATTATTTAATAAGGCTATAGCTAATTGGAAGACTAAAGGATTAGACTTTAGCAAACTATTTTTTGCACCTAAAAAAATCAAAGGAGTAGATGTATTAAATACTAAGCAACAAGAACACTATATTTATAAAGTAATTGATAGAAAATTTATAAAAAAATTTGATAAAGAATATGAAAGAGGTAAAACTCTTAAACTAAACTATAAGATTAATAATACTGATAGGTCTTTGGGCGCAATGTTTTCTGGTTATTTAGCAAAAAAGTATGGGCATGAAGGTTTACCAGAAGACTCAATTATAATTAATTTAAATGGAACCGCGGGACAGTCCTTTGGCGCATTTACAACATATGGAATTACGTTAGATTTGCAAGGTGAAGGAAATGATTATGTTGGAAAAGGTTTATGTGGAGGAAAAATCTCTATAAAGCCTACTTATGACTCTAAAGTAATTGCGGAAGAAAGTATTATAGTAGGAAATACAGTTCTTTATGGAGCAATTTCAGGTGAGTGTTATTTTAGAGGTATAGCTGGAGAGCGTTTTGCAGTTAGAAATTCTGGAGCTTGGGCCGTAGTAGAGGGTTTAGGTGATCATGGATGTGAATATATGACAGGTGGAGTAGTCCTTTGCCTTGGTACTACTGGTAAAAACTTTGGTGCTGGTATGTCAGGAGGTCTTGCTTACATTTTAGATACTGAAAATAAATTTAAAGAAAACTGTAATTTGTCTTTGATAGAGGTGACATCTTTGAAAAACAAAAAATTAACTGTCAAAAAAAGTATAAGTTTTAAAATTTTGTCTTCAAACATGTTAAAATATCACCACGAAAGGATTCATTACTTATTATCTAGACATTACAAATATACTAATAGTCAGAAGGCTTTTAAGATTTTAAGAAACTTTAAAAAGCAAATTAGTGATTTTAAATTAGTATTACCCTTTGATTATAAAAGAGCACTAAGTAATTTAGAAAATAAAAAAGATGTTGTATAATATATTATGAAAGTGAAAGGATAGAAGATGGCAAAAGCTACAGGCTTTTTAGATTTCAATAGAAAAGATCGCAAGTACCTACCTGTAAAAAACAGGCTTAAAAATTTTAAGGAGTTTGTAAAACCTTTAAACAGCACAGAATTGAATAAACAGGCGGCTAGATGTATGGACTGCGGTATACCTTATTGTCATTCGGCTTGTCCTGTAAATAATATTATACCTGATTGGAATAATCTAGTTTATGAAAAAGATTTTAAAAGGGCTATAAAAGTATTACACTCTACTAATAATTTTCCAGAATTTACTGGTCGTATATGCCCCGCACCATGTGAAGCAGCGTGTACTTTGAATATTGATGATAGCCCTGTAACAATTAAAACTATAGAATGCTCTATTATTGATAAAGCATGGGAAAACAATTGGATACATCCAGAAATTGCATTAAAGAAGATTAATAAAAAAGTGGCAATTATAGGCTCAGGCCCCGCTGGTTTAGCTGCAGCGCAACAATTAGCAAGAAAGGGATATATAGTAAAGGTTTTTGAAAAAAATAAAAAAATTGGTGGATTACTAAGATATGGTATTCCAGATTTTAAAATGGAAAAAAGCTTAATAGATAGAAGGGCATTACAAATGAAAAAGGAAGGAGTAGAATTTATAACTTCTATTAATATAGGTAAAGATATATCTATTAACAAAATTAAAAATGACTACGATGCTGTATTGTTAACTGTTGGATCAGAAGAGGCTAGAGATCTTAATATACCTGGTAGGGAAGGAAAAGGAATACATGCAGCTATGGAATTCTTACCTCTACAAAATAAAATAGTATCAGGTGAAATTAAGCATAATAAATTAGCCATTACCGCTAAAGGCAAACATGTAGTAGTAATCGGAGGAGGAGATACAGGATCTGATTGTATAGGTACCTCTTTTAGACAAGGAGCAAAAAGTGTTACTCAATTAGAAATTATGCCAATGCCACCACGTAAAGAAAATAAAAGTATAACATGGCCTTTTTGGCCTCATAAATTAAGAACATCTTCCTCTCAAGAGGAAGGTGCTAATAGGGACTGGTCGGTTTTAACCCAATCTTTTAAAATAAAAAATGGCAATGTTGTAGGACTGAACTGCATAAAACTAGATGAAAAATTAAACAAAGTTAATAACTCTAATTTTTTTCTTAAGGCTGAACTAGTATTACTAGCTATGGGTTTTATACATCCTATTCATAAAGGTATTATATCAGAACTAAACCTTAAGAAAGATGAAAAAGGTAATGTTTTGGCTAATGATATAGACTATAAAACATCAAAAAGTAAAATATTTACTGCAGGTGACTCTAGAAGAGGACAATCACTAGTAGTCTGGGCCATCAGAGAAGGAAGAGAAGCAGCTAACTCTATTGATAAATTTTTGTCTCCTTGATACTTTACCAAAATAGTCTATATTTAATATATGTTAAAAATTACAAGATTGGCAGACTATGCAGTTGTTATTATCTCTTCTTTTAAAGGAGTTGAAAAAGAAATAGTTTCCGCTCAACAAATTATAAAAAAAACTAAGCTTCAACAGGCAACAGTAAATAAAATCTTGGCAATTTTAGTGAAAAAAAAAATACTAATTGCTTTTAGGGGTGTAAGTGGGGGATATAAACTTAGAAAAGATTTGTCAAATATATCTATTAAGGACTTAATAGAAGCAATTGAAGGACCAGTATCACTCACAGCCTGCTTAAATAAAAATGCAAATGATTGTAATCTTTTTAACGTTTGTATTACGAAAAACACATGGCACTTGGTGAATAATGCTGTGAAAGAGACATTAGATAAAATAAAAATACAAGATATTGGCAAAAAGGGTTGTAACGATTATGAAAGATTTTTTAAAATTTAATTATATTAGTAAGGTAGAAAATGACTTCTAAAGAAACAATAAAACTAGTTGAAAAAACAAACGACTATAAGTATGGCTTTACTACTAACATAGAACAAGAATTTGCTCCAAAGGGTCTTAATGAAGATATTATTAGATTTATATCTAGGAAAAAGAAAGAGCCAAAATGGCTTTTAGATTGGAGACTCAAATCTTTTGAAGATTGGAAAAGAAAAGCAGATAATCATCCAACGTGGGCAAATCTTAAGTATGAAAATATAGACTTTCAAGACATTCATTACTTTGCTGCTCCAAAGTCAGAAAATGATAAACCTAAATCTTTGGACGAGGTAGATCCTGAATTATTGAGAGCCTATAATAAATTAGGTATCCCTCTTAAAGAACAAGAGTTTTTGGCAGGAATATCTAATAGTCATAAAGTAGCCGTAGATGCAGTATTTGATAGTGTTTCTGTTGCTACCACGTTTAAAAGTGAATTAAGCAAAAAGGGAATAATTTTTTGTTCATTTTCAGAAGCTGTTTCAGATCATCCAGAGATAGTTAGAAAGTATCTAGGTACAGTAGTTCCTAGTGGGGATAACTATTTTTCTAATTTAAATTCTGCAGTTTTTAGTGATGGTTCATTTGTATATATTCCTCCTAACGTTACATGTCCAATGGAATTAAGTACTTATTTTAGAATAAATGCAGCAAATACAGGACAATTTGAAAGAACTCTTATTATTGCTGATAAAAACTCTTATGTGTCTTATCTTGAAGGTTGTACAGCTCCTATGCGTGACGAAAATCAACTTCACGCCGCAGTAGTTGAATTGGTTGCATTAGAGGGAGCCGAAATTAAGTATTCAACAGTACAAAATTGGTATCCAGGCGACAAGAATGGAAAAGGTGGAATTTATAATTTTGTTACTAAAAGAGGGATATGCCTTGGAGCTAATTCAAAAATTTCTTGGACCCAAGTTGAAACAGGATCATCTGTTACTTGGAAGTATCCAAGCGTTATATTAAAAGGAGATAATTCTAAAGGAGAATTTTACTCTGTAGCACTTTCTAACAACTACCAACAAGCTGATACAGGAACCAAAATGATGCATATAGGTAAGAATACATCATCCAGGGTTGTTTCAAAAGGTATATCCGCTGGAAAAGGTCAACAAACTTATAGAGGTTTAATCAACATATTGCCATCAGCATATAATTCAAAAAATTTTACTCAATGTGACTCCCTTTTGATAGGAAATAATTGTGGAGCACATACAGTACCTTATATCAATGTTAAAAATAGACAGTCAGATGTTGCACATGAGGCAACTACCTCCAAAATTAGCGATGATCAATTGTATTACTGCCGTCAAAGAGGTATTTCTGAGGAGGATGCAACGGCATTAATTGTTAATGGCTTTTGTAGAGAAGTGTTGAAAAATCTTCCGATGGAGTTTGCAGTAGAAGCTAAGAAACTTCTTGAGTTAAGTCTTGAGGGAGCAGTGGGTTAGATGTTAAAAATAACAAATCTATCTGTTTCTGTAGATAAAAAGAAGATAATAAATAACTTAAGTTTAGAGGTCCCAACAGGTAAAAAGGTTGCTATTATGGGACCTAATGGGTCAGGAAAGTCTACCTTGTCCAATGTAATTGCAGGTAAAGGAGGATATGAAATCAATGAGGGAGAAATACTTTACAATAATAATGATATTCTTAAATTAGAACCAGAAGAAAGAGCTGCTTCTGGAATTTACTTAGCTTTTCAATATCCAGTAGAAATTCCAGGTATTGCTAACTCCTCTTTTTTAAGAACAGCAATTAACTCTATTAGAAAATATAATGGTAAAAAAGAACTAGATACAAGAGCATTTTTAGAGGAATGTAAGGAAATTTGCGAAAAACTCAATATAGACAAGAGCTTTCTTTCTAGAGATTTAAATTTTGGCTTTTCTGGAGGAGAAAAGAAAAAAAATGAGATTTTCCATATGTTAATGATTAAACCGACTTTATGCATATTAGACGAGATAGATTCTGGTTTAGATATAGATGCACTAAAAGTAATTTCAGAAGGCATAACACATTATAGTAATAAAGATAATAGTATGTTGATTATAACTCATTATCAAAGACTATTAGATTACGTTAAACCAGATCAGGTACATATATTTAATGAAGGAAAAATTATAGAGTCTGGAAACTATGAACTTGTTAAGATTTTGGAAGCCAAGGGATATAAGGAGTTTGTATAAAGTGTTTTTACAAGATTATATAAGCAAAATATCAACTGAAAAAAAGCATCTTAGAGAAAAATATTGGTTGAATAGTGAAGCATTGTTAAGCCATTTTAACAAGGAAAATATCCCTGATAATAAAATAGAAGAGTGGAAGAATTTTAAAACAGGCTTTTTAAAAAAAACTAACTGGAAAATTCCTGAATTAAAAAATAAAAAAGTTCAAGTTGATAAAAAAATTAAGGTTACAGAAAACTCACTTTTTTTTGTACATGGTAGGTATAACTCTAAAATTTCAAAAGCAGGTAATACAAAAGGTTTAAATGTATTTTCTACCTACGAATATTTCAAACTTAATCCCTCATATAAAGAAAAAGTTTATAGTAATCCAGAAAAGTATATGGAAGATAGACTGTCAGGTATAGGAGATAAAAAAACTACTGCTTTGATAGCACTCAACAGCTTGTTAAATCATGGAACAGTAATAGAAATAGAAAAAGAAGCTAAAATAAGTAATCCTATTAATATTATAAACTTGTCAATAGATGAAACCTCACAATTACTAATTAGTCCTTACATAATAATAATATGCAAACAAAACTCCGAAGCTATTTTTACGGAGAAAACTTATACAAAAAATTGTTGGATAAATGGGTTAAGTGAAATTTATTTGGAAAAAAATGCTAAACTTACATACTCTAAATTTCAAGCAAGCATTGACAATAGTATACAAACCTCTTCACTAAATTGTAGTTTAAAAAATAAATCTAACTTAGATCTGAAAATATTTAATAGAGAAAATTGTAAAGAAGATATTAGGGTCTTCCTAAATGATGAAAAAGCATCAGCAAAAATATCTGGAATAATTACTTCTAAAGAACGAAAAGAATCAGATGTTTATTGTAAAGTAGTACATAATGGTAAGCAAACTTTCAGTGATCAAAGCTGGAGGCTTCTTAGCTCAGACAGTTCTAAAACTTCAGTAAATGGAAAGATTAGAGTCAATAGATTGGCTAAGTTCAGTGCCGCAAGCTTTTCTTCAAAATCACTAATACTAAGTGATAAAGCATCCTCTTTTTCAAAACCTGAGTTAGAAATATTAGAGGATGATGTTAAATGTAAGCATGGAGCATCTTTTGGAGAGATAGATAAAAACCTTTTGTTTTATATGCAGAGTAGAGGTATTAAAAAGCAAGATGCGATATTTACTCTAGTGAACGCTTTTTTATCAGAAATAGGATTTAAAAAATTTGATATTGAAGAAATAGTACTTAAGTCTATTAAAGAGTTTTTTAATATTGGTAATGCTAATGAATAAATTAGATGAAATATCACTGCCTAATAAGCTTTGCAACATAAAAAAAGAATTTCCTATTTTAACCCAAACTTTTAATGGAAAAACAATAACTTATCTTGACACAGCAGCTTCATCACAAAAACCAAAAAAAGTGATTAACACAATAAAGGATACCTATGAGCAAAGTTATGCAAATGTTCATAGAGGAATTTACAAATTAAGTCAAATAGCTACCGATAAATATGAGGAGGCTAGATCTAAAGTTAGTAATTTTTTAAATGTCAAAAATTCAGAAGAAATCATATTTACGAGAGGAGCAACAGAAGGAATAAACTTAGTAGCAAACTGCTTATCAGAATATTGTTTAGTAGAGGGTGATGAAATAATTCTAAGTACTTTAGAACATCACTCTAATATAATACCATGGCAGATGGCAGCAAAGAGGACAGGAGCTAATATAGTAGAGTTAAAACCTGACAAAGATGGAAATATATTTGTACAGGATTTTAAAAATCTTATTACTGAAAAAACAAAAGTAATAGCACTTCCGCATATAACTAATTCAATAGGTTCTATATTGGATATTGAAGAAATATGTAATGAGGCAAAAAAAAGAAATATTATAAGCTTAATTGACGGATGTCAGGCTGCTCCCCATCTAAAAATAGATTTAAAGAAAATAGATCCTGATTTTTACGTATTTTCTGGGCATAAATTATATGGACCTTCTGGTATAGGAGTACTTTTTGGAAAAAAAAAATACCTTGATCAGTTCATGCCATATCAAACAGGAGGAGAAATGATTGATTTTGTTTCTATAAAAGAATCAACTTTTACCAAAATACCAAACAAGTTTGAAGCAGGAACACCTAATATTGTTGGTGCCATCTCTCTGGGTTCAGCTATAGACTTTATAGAGGAGCTAGGAATAAACAATATACACCAGCACAGTAGTGATTTAACAAAATATTTAGTATATAAATTTAAGTCGCTTAACTTTATAAAAATTATAGGAAACCCTATTAAAAGGTTAGGAATTGTTCCATTTTTGATTGAAGGAAGCCATCCACATGATATAGCATTATTGTTAGATAGCAGAGGCATTGCATTAAGGGCCGGACATCATTGTGCTCAGCCTGCAATGAGACATTTTAATGCAGAAACTACTTTAAGAGCTTCTTTTGGAGTATATAATAATGAGGAGGATATAGACTTTCTAATAGCAAACTTAAAAGAGATTAGAAAGTACTTTTAGATTATAATGGATAAAAGTTTTTTAAATGAGGAGATAGTGCAGGCATTACAGAGTGTTTATGATCCTGAGATACCAGTATCTATATATGAGTTAGGCTTAATATATGATATAAATATTAAAGATAACTATGATGTTGATATTACAATGACACTTACAACTCCACATTGTCCAGAAGCACAAACTATTCCTGAAAAAGTTGCTGATGTAGTTTCTTTAGTTAAAGGAGTAAATGAAGTTAAGGTAGAAATAACCTGGGAACCGGCTTGGACTCAAGATAGAATGACTGAAGCAGCCAAATTAGAATTAGGATTGATGTAGCAAGGGGGAAAATAATGAAAAAAGAAATAGAACTTAATATTACAAAAAATGCAATTACAAAAGCTAAGGAACTAATAAAACGAGAGAAAGATAGCTTAGGTCTTAGAATTAAAGTAGAAACCGGTGGTTGTTCTGGTATGACTTACAATGTAAATCATGCAGTTGAGATTAATATGCAAGACGAAGTAATTAAAAGAGATGGGATAAGTTTCTTTATTGACCCTGGCGCAGTTCTATTTATCATAGGATCAACTGTTGATTGGAAAGAAGATAAATTTAAAAGTGGTTTTAGTTTTGAAAATCCTAATGAGACAGCAAGATGTGGCTGTGGTGAATCCTTTAGTATTTAAAACTTTATATTTTTTCAGAAGCCTTAATAGCTAACTTTGATATTAATTTAATACCACGTTTTAAGGCATTATGTATAGGATCTGAGCCCGTATCATATGTATTAGCTATTTCTAAGTGCTCTTTTTCTTCTTTACAGAATTTTTTAGTTATTTTAGATAAACGTTTGTCCTTATCTTTAAGATATTTACTTTGATTTTCATAATGATCTATTATAACTTCTTCTACTGCTTCAGTACATGCCATAGTTGATTTTTTTCCTAAAACTGCTGTAACTACACCTAAAAGAAATGCGCCTCTTTTCCACAAGGGGCTTAAAGCCGTTGGTCTAACTTTATACTCTCTAATCAAATTATTAAATTTTTCATAGTGCTTTTTTTCTTTTTCTAGCATCTCAACTAATTCTTTAGCTATTTCTTTTCTTTTAAGTACTGCTAATTGTCCTTTATAAATTTGTATAGCACCTAATTCTCCAGCTTGATTAACCCTTATAATTTCATGTATTCTATTTTTTGACATATTATCAAAATATATTTCTTTTATAAAACTTCAAGCTGAATCCGAATAAAAAAATACTTAATAAAAAACTAAGGTTTGCCAAAGTTAAATGAAATATGTAAAACTTTGCAAATGCACAGTCATTATTTTTTGTGTTTCTTATAATTTGATCCAATTCTTCTATAGTACTCGCCTCAGTATTATTATTAGTGGCACATGAAAATATATTACCAAATAAATTCATCTCTACTCCGCTGTGATAAAAACTTAGAACAGTAATTGAAAATAATATGAGTAAAATTATTATTATGTTTAAATTTTTATATTTAAATGTTTTCTTAAGATTAAAAAAACATACTAACAATAAGGTGTTCCATAAATACCTTTGATATAAACAAATTCTACATGGAGTTAGATCAAAAAAATATTGTGTAAAATATGAAAAAATTACTGAGGCAAATACAGCAAAAAATAAAAATTTATCATAATATTTTAATGTAAAACTCATGAATATATTAAAATAAACATAATAATTAAAGCGAGGAATAATAGTAGTGTTAACTTAAGAAAATGACTTTCTACTAATTTCAAACTTTTTTCTCCATATTTATAAACCAAGTAAGAGAGTGTTACAAACCTTAGTCCCCTAGATATAATTGAGCAAAGTATAAAGATAAAAAAATTAAAAGTCAGCAAGCCACTACCAATGGTAAAAATTTTATAAGGTAAAGGAGTAAAACCTGCAATAACAATAATAAACCATCCATATTTTGCAAACTGTTCCTTTAATATTAATATCTTATTTTGAGCATTGTAAAAATTCACTATATTAGTTCCTAAAATATCCCAAAAGAAGTAGCCTATTAAATAACCTATAATTCCACCCAATATTGAAAAAAAAGTACAATATAAACTCAAATATAACCATTTATTTTTTTTGCCCAAAACCATTGGGATCAAAAATAAATCTGGAGGAATAGGTAATATTATAGACTCCAAAAGTGATACAGCGCCTAAGACCTTTGTAGAATTATTTTTCTTTGATAATTTTATAGTATAATTTATTAACTTGAATATAAAGTTTTTAAATGTTTTCATGAAAGGGATATGAGTTATTTTAATAAAATTCTATTGTTATTAATTTATTTAATATTTAACTATAGCATAGCTGATAATAATGACATAAAAATTAATAAAATATTCTCAGGTATATATTTTCTAAATGGAGTCAATGAAGAACCTAATGCAATAAATCAAGGTGCTATAGCAAATATAGCTGTAATAATAGGAAAAAAGGCAGTATTGGTTTATGACGCAGGGCCTTCTAAAAGTTTCGCATTAAAACTTATTAAAAAAATAAAAAGTCTCACTAATGCACCCATAAAATACTTAATTATTTCACATAGGCATTTTGATCATGCTTATGGAGTTGAAGCTTTTATAGAACAAGGAGCTAAAATATACATGGATGAGAGAGAATTTAAATATTTCATTAATGAAGGACCAAAAATAAATAATCTTTTAATAAAAAATATGGGTTTTAATAAAAATAATATAAACTTTGATAAAATATTAGAAAAGGATATTACTTTTTTAAAATCAGAGAAAAAAATAAACCTGGGAGATAGACAAGTACTTATTAGCAATTTGGGAGAAGCTCATAGCAAAGGAGATATAATAGCTTATGATTATTTTTCTAAGACTTATATTGTAGGAGATTTTATTTTTCAGGGTAGAGCGGCAGCATTTTCTGATGCGAATATACATAGTTGGATAAAAAAAATAGAACAAAAACTTAATCTTCCCTGGAACTATTTAATACCTGGACATGGAAATATCATAGATAAAAAAGTAGGACTAAATGACACAAAAAACTGGTTATTATTTATAAATAAATCAATTAAAAAAGCTATTACTCAGGGAGATATGGTTTCCGAAGTTTTAGATTATGAAATACCTAAAAATATAAGAACCTTAAGTATGAAAAAAATTACTTTAAGGCAAGGTCTTAAAAGACAAATACAGTTATATAAAAAAAAATATTGAATAATATACGAAAAAGTATTAAAAAATATGATTTATAGGGGGCTGTGGCGGAATGGTAGACGCAGGGGATTCAAAATCCCCCGGAGAAATCCATGAGAGTTCGAGTCTCTCCAGCCCTACCAAAATAAGGAGAATATTTATGAAGTTTTTAAAGGACAATAATGGCTTGTATCATAGTATTAAAAACTTTAACAAAAAGATCTCAAAAGATCATTTCATCATAGAAGAAAATATTGAGTATGCTGGAAAGCATATTGTTTTAGATCTATGGCATACCTCTTTTGATAATAGAGTGAAGACATTAGAAAAAACTCTTAAAAACGCTATTAAAATATCAAGAGCTAGTTTATTGCATCTACATCTACATAGATTTGGTAAAGAGCAGGGCATATCAGGAGTTGCTGTTCTAGCTGAGTCTCATATTAGTGTCCATACATGGCCAGAAAGAAATTATATTGCCTTTGATATTTTTATGTGTGGAGATACTAATCCAGAAGAAGCAGCTGATTATCTTGTAAAATTTTTTAAGCCGAAAAAAAACCAACTAACTATAATTAAAAGAGGAATTATTTCTATTGACAAAAAAATGTCTTAATTGGTTAAATGATAACATTAAAAACTCTCCTAGATTAGTGTATGATTTAGAAGATATTAAAAGGAATTATTTTAATTTTCTTAAATATTTTGAAAAAGTTAAGCCTTATTATGCAGTCAAAGCTAACCCTAACAAAAATATACTTAAATTATTATCTAAGTTAGGTAGTAACTTTGATTGTGCTAGCATAAAAGAAATTCTAGATTGTAAAAAACTAAATATAAACTCAGCCAAACTTTCTTTTGGTAATACAATCAAAAAGTCAAGTGACATTAAAAAAGCGTATAATTTAGGAATTAACTTATTTGCATTTGATTGTGAGGCAGAATTAGAAAAAATAGCAAAGAATGCTCCGGGTACAAAGGTTTACTGTAGAATACAAGTTCCTAATGGAGGAGCAGAGTGGCCATTATCAAAAAAGTTTGGCTGTACTCCTAACTTAGCTGAAAAACTTTTAATTAAAGCTAAGTACCTAGCATTAAAACCTATAGGCATTTCATTTCATGTTGGATCTCAGCAACTATCAATTAATACTTGGAAAAAGGCAATAATAATTTCATCTATTATTTTTCAAAATATGAATAAAAAAAATTTAAAACTTTACTTCTTAAATATTGGCGGAGGTATGCCTTCAGATTATAAAAGTGGTAAAAATGATATTGAAAAATATGGAAAAAACATAATATCTCTTTTAAAAGATAAATTTAAAAATTTTTTTCCTCGAGAAATTATTGCTGAGCCTGGAAGATATCTGGTGGCTTCATCAGGTGTTTTGGAATGTGAGGTTATTTTAATAAAAAAAACAGGATTATCTAGTATTAAATGGATTTATTTAGATGTGGGTCGATACAATGGTCTAGCAGAGACGGAGGGGGAGGCAATTAAATATAATATAGAGGCAAAAGACTATCAGAAAGAGAAAAAAATTAAATATATTTTGGCAGGTCCATCATGTGATGGACATGACGTACTTTATCAAAAAAATTATTATCATTTACCAAAAGATCTAAAAATAGGAGACAAAATCAGAATATATCCTGCAGGAGCATATACGACTGCTTATCAAACTGATTTTAATGGCATAAAAAAAATAAAACAAATATTTTTAGACTAATTAGTTTCAGTTTCTTTCATAAAGTTTGGGATAGCAAAACAGCCCTGCAGAATATCTTTATTATAATATTGAGTTTTAATTTTATAATGTCTCGCTTTATTTTTTTCGATTTTTAAGCTTTGATTATTAGAGGCCCAGACTAAGGCCATAAATCCACCTATATATGACGGGACTGTAGTTAGATAAAAGCCAGAATATTTAAAATACTTTTTAACATCTTTTAAGACTTTTTCTAATTCTCTTTTTTGTAGGAAGGGAACACCACTTTGAAATACAGCAATGCTATTATTTGACATGATTCTATTAATATTTTCATAGAATTTTATATTAAAAAGTATTTTACCAGCACCTACAGGGTCTGGTCTATCTGCTATTATTACATCATACTTATTATTAGTATTTTTTATATAATGAAATGCATCTTCATAAAATATATTAATTTTTTTACTTTTTAGGGAGTTCTTATTTATTTTTATTAAATATTTTTTACTTAA
>MDSW01222075.1_pt1 | contig 33120 bp, 27 predicted proteins | sample 811171 | NCBI WGS metagenome assembly MDSW01 (sample SAMN05326641, study PRJNA326480) | marine metagenome | isolation source: seawater | place: Atlantic Ocean: North West | collected 2012 | reverse complement strand
TTCTACATTATCATTGTTTTCTACATTATCATTGTTTTCTACATTATTATTGTTTTCTACATTATCATTTATATCTTCATTTTCAATTACATTAAGTATTTCTAATGTTGGTTCATTTTTAATTTCGTTTGAATTACTAACATCACTAACATCACTAACATTACTAACTTCACTAACTTCACTAATATTACTATTATTATCATCATTCACATTTTCACTAGTTAATTGATTTAATAATGGTTTAATAAAATTACTATCATTCAAATGTTCTATTTCTATTGTTTTTATTTCATTATTTTTTTGTTTATCACTAATAATATCAAGTATTTTTGTCTCACCTGCATCTAAATTTTCAATATTTAAATTTATATTTTTTAATATATTCTCATTCTCATTCTCATTATCACTATCAGTTTCATAATCAGATTCATAGTCACTGCTATCATCCTCGCTTTGAGAATCATCAGAAACATTTATTTTTTTTTCAGGATTATTTAAATAATTTTCCGCAGATACTTTTGCTAATTCACTAGCATCTTTACTGGGTGGTCCAGACTGTTCAATTGAACTTCCTGAGACATGACCTGTTGTATTATCTTCATTTAAATTGTCACGCACATTTGTAATAAAGTTATTAAGTATTTCATTTTGTCTTGAAATGGAGTTTTCCAATACATTAATGCGATTATTTAAATAATAAATAAATAAACCAATTATACCTATTAATAAAAATAATAATATAATAAAATTTTTTTCTTTAAAATCTAACATTTTCATTCTTAAATGTTTTATATAGTTTTAAAATGATGATTAAACGAATTATTAATGTAAATTTATTATGAGTTTTTTATCTAAATTAATTTTATAACATGTTGAATATATTTATAGCTAATACATTACAGATAATACATATATTACTTTTATTAATAATGATTTCATCATATTATGCTCCTTCGGGTGAATGGTTAAAATATTTTATAATAATTGTTTGTTTAATTAAATTTGATTGGTATGATGGTGATAATCAATGTTCAATTACATCATTAGAAGCAAAATTTAGAAATAAATGGAAACCAGGATTTTTTAATGACGATTCTCCAGAATTTTTTCGTCCATTAGTGAATAAATTATTAAAACCTTTAAATATTGAATTAAATAAAATACAAGCTGATAATATAAATAATATAGTAGTATTGGTTGCTATAGTAATTGGTTTTATACGATATTGTATATATAAAAATATTAGTTTTATTCCAAAAGATAAAGCAGATTATTTTATGGTTTTCCTAACATATTTTTTAATATTTATTTGGATTATTAATAAAGTTGTTATTACAAAAAATATTAACACATTTAAATAATTAATTCATCAATTATTTTTTTTGTATTAATTATAATATCTTGTGGATAATCTAAATCTGTTAAAACTTTAACACCACCTTTTATTTTTGAAATGCCCTTAATTATTTTATATTTGTATTCAAATTTTTCATCATTAGTATTAACTTTCATATTACAATTAATAATTTTTTTATTATTATCTAAACGATTACATAAATCAATAAAATGGGTTGTTATAATAAAAGAAACATTGGAATAGTTATTTAAATATTTCAAGAAAGAAACGGCACTACCAATTGCTTCATATGGATTTGTTCCAGAATATAATTCGTCAAATACACAAAAATGTCTCTCTTCTTTATTATTTTCTATAGTTGTTAAAATATTCTTGCATCTTCGCGCCTCAGCTTGAAATAAACTATCGCGCCCGGAAGTATCCGGAATATTTATATAACTATGTATATAATCGTATATATGTAAGTAAGCTTTATCATAAAAACCATATCCGATTTGCTGTGAAATAATAATGTTAAATAATGTAGTTTTAATTATAGTAGTTTTACCTGCAGCGTTTGGACCGGTTATTAAAATATTTTTATCTAAATGATAAGTATTTTTTATTGGTTTTTCTTCAATCATTGGATAGAATGCATTTATAAATTTCGTTTTCTTTTTAGTAAATTTACATTTACCTATAATAGCGGTATCTATTTTATCTTGTAAACAACATAAATTATCTACATAACCACAAAAATATAATGAATAGTTCAAACTATTTTTTAATTCGTTACATTGATATAATTCATAATATAATTTCATTACTTTACCTATTTGTTTAAAATTATTTAATGAAATATTATATGGTAATATTGTATTTATTTCTCTTTTCATATTTAAAAATTTAAGTTTGTGTATTTTCATGTTAGCAATAAATTTATCATAAGTATTTAATTTTTCACAAATATTTTCAAATAAATCATAATATTGCAATGTATTATTGATATGTTCTTTTAATTGAAATAATTCTTTGTGTATTATTTTCATATTATTATAAAATGATATACAAGATCTAACATTTTGATAAATTTGTAATATATAAAATATGAATGAAATTAGTATATATACTCTTTTATCCCATGTAGCAGAAGATAAAGTAAATAATTGTCCTAATTGATGTTTTTGAAATACCACCATTAAAATTTCATAATAATTTTTTACAGTTAAATTTGCTCCTTGAACACGTAATATTAAAAAAGGTATTAATAAAAAAATAATAGGAATACATAACGATATGATTGGTGAAGATAGATTATAAATACTCATTAATTGTAAAACTTCAGAATTTTTATTTAAAAAATAAAGTTTTTCCCATTCAATATATTGATATTTTGAATGAAACCCTAAATCATCATTATTTGTTACATTATTAATATTTGCTGGTTTGTTATTAATATTAATTTTATCCCATAATTCTAATACGTCATTACTATTATTTTTTTTATTAATTTTCAACTTATTTTTTAACAATTTTTGTGTATCTTTTAAATATTTTTTATTATTTGTATAATTTTGCTTCCACATTTCTTTTGTTAAATTTCCAAACTTATTAGTTGAATTAAAAATTTTATCATACAAAACAGATAATTCTAAATCAGAATCTATTTGTTCATTTAAATTTTTTTTTTCTTTATTATAATAAATTGGTAATTCAAAACTTGTCATTAAAATTAGTTATTAATTTTAATAAATAATTTTAACGATTATTGTTTTAACAATTATTTTTTTCAACTACATCATTTGGTAATTCTTTAATTTCTGTAGCATAAAATTTTTCTATTTCTTTCATTATATTTATATCTCTTCTAGTAACAAAATTTATTCCCATTCCTTTTCTACCCCAACGCCCACTTCTGCCAATACGATGTAAATAATTATGTTGGCAGTTAGGTATATCATAATTGATAACTATACTTACTTGTTGTACATCTATACCACGAGATGTTACATTAGAAGATATTAGCACTCTTGTTTTTCCATTAACAAAATCATTATAACTTTTTGTGCGTTCATTTTTTTCCATATTACTATGTATCTGTGATACGGGAAAATTATCTTCAATCATACAATTATATAAATATTCAACACGTTTTACACTGTTACAATATATAATACATTGACTAACTGAATAAAGTCCATATAAATCTTTTAATGCACTATATTTACTTTCATCATTTTCTAATGCTATATAATATTGTTCGATACCTTCTAATGTTAATTGTTCTGCTTTTACCAATATTTTTTTTGGATTTTTCATAATATTTACTATTAATTTTTCTATTGATGGTGGCATAGTAGCACTAAATAAGGCCAATTGAATACTTGAAGGCAAAAATTGAAAAATATTATATAGTTGATCTTTAAATCCATAAGATAACATTTCATCTGCTTCATCTATTACAAATATTTTTAGATTGTCTATAATTAATTTTCTACGCATTAGCATATCATAAACTCTTCCAGGGCAACCAATTATTATATGTGGATTATTTTTTAAATCTTTAATGTCATCTTCTATATTTTGACCACCTATTAGTAATTGTGTTTTTAATTGTTTAATCATTACTCCTATTGAATCTATTACTTTTTTTATTTGTAATGATAATTCGCGTGTAGGTGCAAGTATAATACATTGGGTTTCATTTAAAGATACGTCTATTAATTGAAGAACTCCTATAACAAAACAACCAGTTTTGCCTGTTCCTGATTGTGCTTGCGCTACTATATCCGTTTTTTTAAATATAGGAATTATTGCCTTTTTTTGAATAGGACTAGGTTTTTCAAAACCATAATTATATATACCACGAAGCAAATCTTCTTTTATACCTATTAAATCATCCCAAATTTCAATTTCATCACTTTCTGTTTCATCATTTTCAGTTTCAGACATGTTTTATATTATATTATATTTTTAAGTTTATTATATTATTAAATAGATATAAATATTTATTCTATAATAATAATACTAATATGTCATCTATAGAAATTTTAAAATACGATCTAAAATTTTTTGATGATATAAAAGAAAATTCTTCTTTTGTAATAACAGATAATACTATAAAGTTAATTGAAGAACTTAGTAATAAATTAACTATTTTAAATAAAGGTAACAATTATTTTGAAAAAAAATCTTCTAATAAAAATGGTTTTAATGATAATAATTGGAATGATGTTAAACATTTTAAAACTACTACATTCGTAAAAAAAGAAGGTTTAGAAAAAAATATTAATACAATAAGAATTAATTTAAATAAGATAACCAATAAAAATTATGAAACTTTATCTGTTAAAATATTAGATGAAATTAATAATATTGATAAAAACAACGTTGATAAAAACAACATGGAACATTTTATTACAATAAAAAAGTTATTTATTGATACAGTTTGTAATATAAATATATATTCTGAAATATATGTTATGCTTTATAAAAATATTATAGAAAAATATGATAAAATTTTTTTTAACATTGATGAAGATTTTAATAAACTTAAGAAAGATATTATTGATATCAAAGTAATTGATTCTGTAATTAATTATGATGAATTTTGCAATAATAATAAAATAAATGAAAAAAAACAAAACTTATGTTTATTTTACATAAATTTAATGAAAGAAAATCTATTTTCTAAAGAAGAAATTATAAAATTAATATTATACGTTCAAGAGTATAATTTAAATAAAATTAATACTATTAATAATAATGTTATAATTGATCAACTATGTGAATTAATATATATATTAATAACAAATTCTTTAGAATGTATTAATGAAGATAATAAATATCCTGTTATTTATAAAAATGTTATATTTATTACAGAATTAAAAAAAAATGAAAATAATAGTGTAACATCTAAAAGTAGATTTAAACATATGGATATAATAGATTTTATAAATAAGAATAATTGTTAATAAGATTTAAATGAGATATCAAATATTATTATAATATGAATAATAATATTTCTTATAATATTTATGAAAGTGATGATAATAATAATGATAACAATTTTGATGATTTAATGAATGAAATCATTAGTAGTATAAATATTGAAAATAATGATATATTAGAATTAGAAGTTGATTATAATAATAATTATAATGTTAAACAATTAAAATTTATATATAATTTTTATAATATTGAAACAAAAAAAAGAAATCTAAAAAAACAAGAGTTAATAAATGAAATTATTAATTTTGAATTAAATAATGATAATAAATTAATTGTTAATAAAAGAAAACAGTTATGGTTTTATATTAAAGAACTTAAAAATGATGATTATTTAAATAAATTTATTTTAATTGACATTTAAAATATATATTTTACTATTTAAAAAATATATATTTAGTCTATAATGGTTAAATCCTTAATTGAGAAAAATATAAATTATTCAGAAATTAAATCTCTTCATCCAGATGATATTAATCATAAAACAACATTGTATGAGAGTGATATTTTTAATATTAAAATTATTATTGCTTTAGGAAAAGCTAAATATGATTTAATAGATAATAATATTATATATTTTCCTATTTATGCAATAAATAATGATATATTTGGTTCCAGAATAGGTTTATATGAAATATTATCCAATAAATTAGATGAAATTATAGATGAAAATGGTATTCCAGATTTATTATCAGATGAATTTAAACCATTACTATTTACATTTGTAAATTCAAATATGTTAAAAAAATATGAATATAGAGATGATGGTATAACGGATGATATTATTTGGAAAGAAACATTAATATTACTTAATGAAAATAAAGTTAAAATTACCGATGATACATCTATCAAAATAATTAGAAGAATGGTAGAAAATAAGTTAGATATTGATCTTAAAACTAAAAAAAAATGGTTAAATGAAAAAATTAAAAAATGGATTGATGAAAATTTAAATAAAACAGAAAAAGAACAGGATAGTGGTGAAGAAGAGGAAAGTGGTGAAGAAGAGGAAAGTGGTGAAGAAGAGGAAAGTGGTGAAGAAGAGGAAAGTGGTGAAGAAGAGGAAGAAGAGGAAGAAGAAGAAGAGGATAGTGATGAAGAACAGGATAGTGATGAAGAAGATGAGAGTGATGATGATGAAAAAACATTACCTGAACAAACAAAAAGTATTGCTAATTTGGAGAGAACTAATTATATAGAAAATAAAGAAGATGAATGGATTGTTAAATTCTTAAAAAATAATAATTATGAAATTTTAGAAAATGATGGAGGAGGTGATTGTTTTTTTTTAGCTATAAATCAAGGCTTAAATACCGTAGGAAAAAGTATTTCGGTTCAAAAACAAAGAGAAATGTTATCTGAAGATACTAAACAAAATACATTTGAAACAAATAAAGAGATTTATAATGATTTGAAAACTCAAATTAATACACTAACAGATGAATTACGTAAATATAAAAAGGAACACGATGAATATAAAAAACGTTTAAAAGAAACTAAAGACAGAAACGTTCAAAAAAATATTATTGTGCAATCAAAAGAAATAGCAAAAAAACATAAACAAACCAAAGAAGAGTTAATAACAAGTAAACAAATGATAACTGAATGGGAATACATGAAGGGTATAAATACATTAGAGGCTTACAGGGCAATCGTACAAACAAATAATTTTTGGGCAGATGCATCTACTATATCAACAATGGAAAGATTACTTAATGTTAAATTTATTATTTTTTCAAAAGATAATTATTTAAATAAAGATTTTAATAATGTTTTACAATGTGGTAATTTAAATGATACAATATTAGAAAGCAAGGGCGTATTTAATCCAACACATTATATAATACTTAATTATAAAAATGGTAATCATTATGAATTAATTAAATATAAACAGCATGGTGCTTTGAAATTTAATGAAATATCATATGATATTAAAATACTAATTGTGAATAAATGCTTAGAAGGTGAAACAGGACCATTTAAGATAATACCAGAATTTAATAATTTTAAAAAAAGTTTAAATATAGAAGAGACAACAATGTCTGGTGGAGATGAAATAAATCCTCAATATTATGATCCTAAAACTGTATTTACAGTATATAAAAATTCGCCTAATAATGTATTACCTGGAAGATATAATGGAGAGAAACTCAATAAATCTGATTATATAGAATATTTAAATTTAAATGATAATTGGAGAAAAAAATTAGCGAATGATTACAACGCAGAGTTTAGTTTAGATGGAAAAGATTGGCATTCCGTTGATCATTATCTTTATGGTGCAAGATATAAACATAATAATCCAGAATTTTATAATTTATTTAGTTTAAATAGTGGTTCTCCTATGTCTAGAAATATAGGTTTAGCAAAAGAATCAAGCGAAAAAAAAATAACCGATTTACGAGATAAAAATATTATTGTAGATAGTGATTATTTTAATGGAAGAGATAAAAAAGAATTAATGAAAGCATTAAATTCAAAGTTTACACAAAATAAAGATTTGTTAGACGTTTTATTAAAAACTAAAAGAGCGAAATTACAAATATATGTACCACGAACACAACCAATTGTATTTCACGAATTAATGGAATTAAGAGATGTATTATCAGCTAATTAATATAAATAAATATTTACAAATAAATAAATATTTACAAATAAATAAATATTTACAAATAAATAAATATTTATTAATTATAAAATGAAATTATTAAAAGAATCAAAAGAGGTTGTTGAATATATTCTACCTAATTATGATAAATGTTTATTAAAACAATATAATGATTCAATATACAACAAAAAATTAAATAAAATTTTACAAATTTTATATAGTGATGTGATGATTGCTAACAAAAAGTTTCATAATAATAAAAAAAACTTTAATATTACATTTAAAAATAAAAATGATTTTAATATACCTACTTTTACATCATTATATATGCCAAATCATATTAAAGAATATATAAATAATAACGGGATATATCAAATAAATTACAAGTTTATTATTAATAATAGAACCATTAACATTAATATAATGCTTTATAGTAGTAATGATTTACTTAATATAGAAAAATACAACAATTGGTTTTATAATATGTATTTAATATTATATATTTGCTCATTATACTCTGCATCAGAATGTTCAAAAATATTAAATATATACATATTCCCTACTTATTATAAAAAAGAATTACCTGAAAATAAAAATATTATAGGACCTAATAATGTTAATACTGCTTACACTAAAAGATGTCAACCTAATGGAGAAATAATTATTTATCGTAGACAAGAATGGTTTAAAGTATTTATACATGAATGTATACACTCATTTGGATTAGATATAAATCATAATATTGAAGAGAAAATTAATAAACAATTATCCAATATTTTTTCATTAGATATAGATTTTTCTATTTCAGAAGCATATACAGAGACATGGGCGCGTATATTAAACGTTACTATTGCTTGTTTTAATAATACTAAAAAACATAACAATAAAGAAGAAAAATTTATTGAACAGACAAGTTTTTTTTTACAATTAGAAAAAATTTTTTCAATAATACAAATGAATAAAGCATTAACTAATATGAATTTAACATATAATCTTATATCTAATAAAAATAAAAAAAATATTATTATATGTCAAAATTTATATAAGCAAAATACACACGTATTTGGTTATTATATATTAACAGCTATACTTTTAAATAAATCTATGGAATTTATGGATTATTGTATAAAAAATAATCTGTCATTTTTAAAATTTAATCAAACAAATAATAATGCAAATGAATTAGTTAAATTTATTAAAAATTCTTATAAAGCAAAAATGTTAACTGAATGTGAAAAAACATTCAATGATTCAAATAAAAATAAAAATATTTTTATTAAAAAAAATATGAGAATGTCTGCAATTGAGTTTATATAATATTTTTATTTATAATTCTGATATTTTTTTTTGCTATGAATATGACATAACGATTTATTTTTTAATGGTTTATTTTTACATTTATTTCCAGATTTACATAGATAACCACAAACATATTTAAAACTACCATTTCCAATACTTATTTTATTATTTCGCCATTCTTTACTTGCTTCATCAAAATTTATATTTACTTGATACATTAAATAAGTTATTTATCTTATAAATATTATATTTATGTTACTTTTATTAATAATATTTATAAAATTGACTTACTAAGTTTGATATTACATTAATGATATATCTTATGGGAATAAGAAAATTGAATACATTATTACATAAAAAATGTAGTGAGATAATTGTTAAATATAAATTTGAAGATTTGAGAGATAAAACAATAGTAATAGATATTAGTATTTATTTATATAAATTCAAAGGACATACTAATTTATTTGGGTATATGTATCAAATGTTGTTATTATTTAAAAAATATAACATATGTCCTATATTTATATTTGACGGAAAACCTCCTGATGAAAAAAAATATTTACTTGAAGAAAGAAAAAAAGATAAATCTTTATATGAGAAAAAAATCAAACATATAGAAGATAATATAGGACATAGTGGTGATTTTATAAATCAGAATGAAGAAACACAAAAATTACATTTAAAGTTATTATCTTTAAAAAAGAAAACTGTTAGAATTAATAAATACGATATAAAAAATATAAAAACTTTATTTGACTTATGTAACATTATTTATTTAGAGGCTGATGGAGAAGCGGATGTTCTATGTGCTAACTTAGTTAAAAATAATATCGCTTGGGCGTGTCTTAGTGACGATACCGATTTATTTGTGTATAATTGTCCACGAGTTCTTCGTTGTATTGACATGATAAATGAAAATATTCTATTTTATGATACAAATAAAATATTATCCAAATTAAATTTAAATTATAATGAATTTTTAATGATATGTGTTGCAACAGGAACTGATTATTTAATACATAAGTGTAACAAATATAATATTAATTACATGATAAAATTATATCACGAATATAAAAATTGCTGTAATAATAAAATTAAATTTTATAATTGGTTACAAGATAATAATATTATAACAAATAGTTTGTTATTATTTTATATAGAACTTATGTATACTGATGAAAATAATAATTTAAGTAAATATGAAAAAAGTTTTGAAAAAAAGAATATTAATATTAATAATGACGATGTTAGTAAATATCTTGTAGACTATAATTTTATATTTATACATTGATATTGATTATTTTAAATTATCTTAAAAGAATATAATGTATATATATATATACATTTAATATGTCAGAAATTTCAATACTTAAAAAGCAAACGGACATGATTATAGGTAATAATATTATAAAAACGCATTGTAAAAATAATGAACTTGTAACAGAGTTAAACAGAATAGATACAAGAAACAAAAGTAAAAATAAAAGTAAAAATAAAAGTAAAAAAAAAGTGAGTGAGAAAGATTTTTGTATTCCAACCTTTGAAGAGTATGAAAACTTACATATTTATGATTATAAAATAGCATTCTTAAAGGATATATGTAAAAGTTATAAAATAAAAAGATCTGGAAATAAAGATGAATTAAATTCTAGAATATATAATTTTTTATATCATTCCTATAATATTATTAAAATACAAAAACTATGGAAAATATATATTTTGAATAAGTATAATAAACTTAGAGGTCCTGCTAGATTTAATCGTAAAAATTGTATTAATGAAACAGATTTTTATACATTAGAATTATTAAAAGACATACCATACAATCAATTTTTTAGTTTTATAGATGATGATAATCAAATTTTTGGTTTTGATATAATATCAATACATAATTTATTATTTAAATATAATAAAAATTCAACAAACCCATATAATAGACAAGCTTTTCCAAGTAAAGTTACAGATAACATAAAAAAAATAAAACTTTTATCAAAATTTTTTAATGATAAAATTAATTATGTTATTGAAGAACCAGAAGTAATACCTAAAAGTAAACAATTAGAATTAAGAGCCGTTTCTTTATTTCACGATATAGATGAATTGGGTAATTATACAGATGCTAAATGGTTTAATTCTTTAAATAGAGCAGGACTGATTCGTTATATGAGAGAACTAATTGATATATGGGCATATAGAGCACAACTCAGTATTGTTATTAAAAGAGAAATATGTCCTCCAAATGGTGATCCATTTCGTTTTTTAAATATACATTCAATAAATTCTTTGAGTTATGAGGCATTGAAAGAAACAATCCTAAATATTATAGAAATTTTTATTAAACGCGGTATTAATAATGAAAGTAAAATTTTAGGAAGTAATTATGTGTTATGTGCATTAACATTAGTTAATACAGATGCTGCTTTAAGTTTACCTTGGTTATATCAATCTGTAGCTCCAAATTAAATATTAAGATGGGGGGTCGTGTGAATATAATATATTATGCGTTAAATAACTTAAAAAACTCTCTATATAATAAAATATAATGCCAAGAGGAGCAAAGACCAACAAACAAGAGAAGCCAAAAAGTGCTGCTAAAAAACCAGCCAAAAAAGAGGAAAAAGTTGTAGAAAAAGTTGTAGAAAAAGTTGCTGAAAAAGTTGTAGAACCCCAACCGGTTGATGAAGTAATGCTTCTTAGTAAAGATTTCTCTGATTTCCTAGAGAAACTTCAACAAGTAAATTCTCTTCTTTCATCTCTTAAAACTGAATTTAGAGCTCTTGAGAAAAAAACTACTCGCGAGTTTAAGGTAGTTCAGAAACAAAATGCTAAACGCAAGCGTAAACAGGGTAATCGTTCTCCGAGTGGTTTTGTTAAACCTACCCTTATTAGTAATGAACTTGCTGATTTTCTAAAGAAATCACATGGTTCTGAGATGGCACGCACCGAGGTTACCAGAGAAATTAATTCCTATATTCGTGAGAATAAACTACAGGATAAAGATAATGGTCGTAAAATTAATGCAGACAAAAAACTTTCTACACTACTTAAACTTAAAAAGGAAGATGAACTAACTTATTTTAATCTACAAAAGTATATGAGTCATCACTTTGCCAAGGCTTCAAAACCGGCAAGCGTTTAAATAAAAATTGATAATAATAAAAAATAATAATAAAAATTGATAATAAAAATTGATAATAAAAATTGATAATAATAATAAATATAATATTTTATTATTATTTATTTACTATATTGATAATTCAAATACTTATTGTAATAATATCTATTTTGTTTTTGTATTTTGCTTATATCAAAAATTTTATTTATTTACTAAATTGATTTAGAGATACAGCCCGTTATTATATCAATAAAGATGAGCGCAATGAGTAATAACCAAGATGATAAACTAATCAATGCTAGTGAGTTTTCACCTACTGATGATTATAAATATCTTAAACCTAAAGTTAATAAATCTGGTGGTAAAAGTGTAGGCATTCTTAATAGCGAAACTAATAAAGCATTGTATCTTAGTACACCACTTATGCTTACTTGGGGTGTTACCGAGTTTAAAGATGAAGCTAGTGGAAGAAAATCTTATAATATGTCGCTACAGTTTCCTAAAGAAGAATATGCAACTGATGAAACCACGGCGTTTCTTAATGCTATGACTGAATTTCAGGATAAAATTAAGGCTGATGCTATTACTAATTCTAAGGAGTGGCTAAATAAAGCTAAGATGACTCCCGATGTGGTAGATGCACTATTTCATCCAATGCTATATTATCCTAAAGATGCTGAAACAGGAGAACCAAATAAGGATAAATCACCTACACTAAAAATTAAACTTGATTATTGGGATGAGGAGTTTAATTGCGAAATTTATGATAAAGATCACAAACTATTGTTTCCTGTTAAAGATGGTCTAGAAGGACCTATGGAATTGATGCCAAAAGCAACTAATGTACTTACAGTAATTCGATGTGGCGGTTTGTGGTTTGCTAATGGTAAATTTGGTTGCACATGGCGTTTTGTTCAATCAGTAGTTCAACCACGTTCAAGTATGAAAGGACGATGTTTGATTAAGGTTGATAAGGATAGTGCAGAAAAACTACAACAACAAGCTGATAAAGATGAGGAACTAAATAACAGCGGTTCTGATGTAGATAAAACTGCAGCACAAGATAGTGACGAGGAGGAAACATTTGAACCAGCAAAGGAAACAGAACCAGTAGTTGAAGATAAACCAAAACCTCCTGCTAAAAAGAAGAAGGTTGTAAAACGTAAAGCAAAAGATTAAATAAAAATTAAAAATTACAAAAATAAGTTAAAAAATAAGTTAAAAAATAAAAAATTAAAAAAATAAGTTAAAAAATAAAAAATTAAAAAAATAAGTTAAAAATTAAATTTAAAGTAAATAAAAAATAAAATATTATTTTTTATTCACTAATTGTTATATTAATAATAATATTACCTTTATTATTAACATTATAAATATTACTAGTATCAATACATTGAATACCTTTTTTATAAATAATATAACATTGATTACGTTGAAATTTTAATTTAGAAATATTTATTTTAAAAACTTTTTTACCTATATTAACATCAAACTCATTTTGATCTAATAATTTATTAACACATGTTTTAATATTGACATGTAAAGTATTTTTTTCATCAATATACATATGCTTATCTAGAATAGGTTCACATTTAACTATAAGTGATTTACCTGACAAATCATATGTTAGTTCCTGATGCCACAATGGAATATAATATATATCTCCGTCATATTCTAATTTATATAACTCGGATTCTAATAAATTATCAATAGAAGGATTTAATATAACTAATTCATCAAATTGGAATTTTTTTTTAATAATTTCTTTAATGCTATCAATAGCATGTTGATCTAGACCAATAATTTCTGAATATTTCAATATAAAATCTAGAATTTTAATAGATTTATCTTTATCAAATTTTTCAATTGCTTTTAAGGAAAATAACTTACATTTTTTTATTAATTCCTCTAATAAAATTTTTTTACTATTATCATTATCATTATCATTTATATTTATAAATTTATAAATAAAATCATCAATAATAGATACATAACTATCCGAAGTTTTTTCTTTTAAATTTAAATGTTCAGATAAAACATTATATGCTTCATTAATATTTTTAAAATTTTCATTACTTTTATCACTATTATTATTTTTATCAGGATGCTCTTTTAAAGCACAATTATAATAATGTTTTTTTAAAATTTTTATATCATATGGGGGATATAAGTTTAATATTGTTTGTGCTGATTTTATATCCATGAATATTATTTATTAAATAAATAATATAATTCTCTAAATGATAAATAGGTCTGTAATTATTATTATAATATTTAAAAAATTTATACGTATATAATAATATGTCGGTTAACCCTTCATCTTTGATATGATTATTTGAAATCAAATAATCTAATATATACCAACAACAAGTAAAAATATTTAAATTATAAATAAATAAATCATAAATATTTTCACGTAAATTAAAGTAATTTAATTCGTCAACATTTATAATCATATTAATTAATTTCATGCAAATTTTGTTATAAAAATTTATAAAATCTTTATTAAGAATAAATAAATTTTTAATATTTGTAATTTTATTTATATTTATATCTTTATTAATTGATATATTTAATGTTTTATTATATTTGTTTCTAGAAGGTCTTGAATAGTTATAAATATTACATATATTAATTATATTATTGGGTATAAAAGTAATATTTTCAGTTATTATAAAAAATATAATTTTTATATTAGAATTAATATAAGTTTGCATATAACTATAAAAAACATCAAGTAATTCATTAGAAATTTCATGAAAATTTTTACATAATATAATTCCTATTTTATTTTTTTTAGTAACAATAATATCTACAATATTATTAAATATAAGTTCCCATAAATTTTTATTATTACATCCCAATAATGATATATCTATTTCAAAATGTATATCACTAATTTTAAAATAATAATTTTTTTTATTACATATTAATTTTATTTTCTTTTCATATTTAAGATTAGATGAACTATATTTATTAATAACATTTAATGCTTGTGTATATTTACCTATACCTTTAACACCATAAAATATAATGTTGTTTAAATGATATATATCAGTTGGCAAATCATTATATATATTATTATAATAAGGATGTAATGAATTATCATCATTTATAATATAATCTTCAAAATGATTATTATTAATTTTCATATTATGTTTAAGTTTAAAAAATATCTTTATTTTATATTTAATTAATTAAATATATGAATGAATTAAATGAATTAATACACAAATTCAAATTAAAAGATAATACATTACTAACAAGATTATGGATTAATTTCTTATTAATAAAAAAAAATGATATTGAGAATACATTACATCAAGCAAATTTTGTATTAAATAATATTGATGATATTGATACAAATTTAACATATGAAAATATTATAACCTTATATAATATTAACAAATTTAATAATACTTAAATATTATAATTTATATTATTATTAATGAATATTTACTTTGATATAGATGATATTAATATAGAAAATATTTTTTTTTTTAAACCTGCAAATAATAATGTTATAGAAAATGCTTATTTCCATAGAACTATTTATTCTAATAAATTATTAACGCTAAATGCTATATTTATTAAAGTTAATATAGATATTATTAGTATAGAAAATTTTTATACAAAATATAAATTTAACTTTGATGCAAAAAAAAATTCTGAAACAATTAATAAAATAATAGAAATTGAAAAACAAATTTTAAAAAAATTTTTAGATAATAATGAATATTTAAAAACAAAAGAGAAAATCCATGAACTAAATAATGTTTTAAATAAACAAAATTTTAAATTATTTAGTAATAACATTAATAATAATTTAAAAAATGAATTTATTATTAAAATATCTGGTTTTTGGGAAACTCAAAAAAAATATGGATTAACCTATAAATTTATTGATATTGTTAATAAAATTTAACCATCTGTTAAAAAATGATTTAATATAATATATATTATACCTACTAAAGAAAAGTTAATAGGTGTAAATACATAAGACATCATTTTAAATTTTTTTTTCTCTGACTCTATGCTACTATTTTTATTATATTTTGATTCCAAAGATAATGAAAAATATTTGTATAAAAAATATAATTGAAACAAAAACATAAATGTAGAAACACCACTTATAGTATTAAATTGGTCTCCAACATTTCCACTATTTATTTTATCAATAAATTTAACATTTAAATAAATTATAAAACTTAATAAAGAAATTACCAATAGATAAGGTAATGATTGTTTAAAAAAAATCTTCATAAATTCTAAAGCATTAACATTTTCTTTAACATTAATTTTGAAAAATATTAATGCAGAAACACAAGATAAAACAAGTCCATAACCTATAATTGTTGATTCTGCTTTATAATTACTATTTTCTACATTAACAATAGAACTTAAGTATAATTTAATTAATAATCCGAGTATAGCAATGCTAGTTAAAACATATTTTATATAATTTTCTTCTTTTTGATTCATTATATATATAAGATTATTTTTTATGATAAAAACTTATGATATTTATTATTGTGTATTTATAATATGAATAATTCAAATATTATGCTAAATTTACAACATTATAACTCTGATGAAAATAATCTTTGTTTAGAGAGAAAATTAATCAGTATACATTCTGAAGATCGTGATATAAATCATTACCCATTTTCAAATAATTTTGAGATTAAATTACCAGATACATATACCACAGTTCATTCTATGAGATTACTTGATATAACATTACCAGTAAATTATTACACATTTACTAATGATTATCAAAATACTAAATTTAATTTTACTATTATTCCAGGTGATGATATTAGTAATAACGAATATTTTAATGTTTTAAATGACTTATCTAATACTAAATATAATGTTGAAATAACAAGTGGTTTTTATGAACCTATTGATTTAGAAAGTGAATTATTATGTAAAATGAATATTAGCGTTACAAATAAAATAAAAGATATATGTAGTAATTTCTTTGATTCAATAGATGATACTGAATATGGTAAATTTAACGTACATTATAATAAAATTACTCAAAAATTATGGTTTGGAAATACACAAGATAATTTTATATTAAATTTTGATGATAAAATTACATATGATTTATCTAATTGTAACCAACCTAACATATGGGAACAATATACTAAATGGGGGTTACCATCATATTTAGGATTTGACAAAAAATTATATAACTCAATAAACGGATCTGACGCTATTTATTTTGATTATTTGCCTAATACAACACATTGGTTAAAAAAAGATATATCTGCTTCTAATTTATATTATCTATCTGCTCCAAATATTATAAACATAATAGGTGAAAAAACAATTTATATGGAAGTAGATAATTATAATTCATACGATGAATTAGTTCCTTTTTCTAAAAATACAAATGATTATTCTACAAAAACAAAATATCAAAAAGTATCAACAAAAAATTCTAAAATGAGTATTCAAAGCAAATGTAATAATGTTCAGAACGATTTTAATATAAAAGTAAATTCTGCATTTGCTAAAATACCTATTTCTAATTTTCCACATGGTAATATTTATGAATCTAAAAATGGTTTTTTAAATAATATCGTAATTTTTGATCCTCCACAAGAAAAAATTCAAAAATTAAAAATACGTTTTAGATATCATGATGGTAGATTAGTGAATTTTGATAATAATTCTTTTAATTTTACTATTGAATTTAATACGTTAAAAAAAGAACTACAACGAATAAGTAATATTAGAGTTCCACCGCTTTATAATGTTTAAATTAAATATCATATGTTTCTTTTAACCATTTTTTTATTATATTCAATTCACACGTTTTATAATCTTCACTAAAATTATTTAATTTTAAGAACCTTGGTTTTTTCATTCGTGTTGTTTTATAAAATATATAATCACCATATTTTCCATTTCTTATTGAAGTTGTTTCATTAATATTACGAATAATTGTTTTACTTTTATCCTTTTCTAATATTGGTATTATAATATCTAACGTAATATCATCTATATTATTTACATTTTCAAAATCTTCTAACTTAATAGTATATTTATTACCATTCCAATCTATATAATAACCATATTGTCCTTTTTTCAATATTGCTACTTTATTTTTAAAATTACCAATCTCTTTATCCTTATATAACAAATCATTTAATTGATATTCTCCATTTTTAAGTTTATCTAAATCAATATCCTCTCTCACTTTTTTAAATGATATTTCATTATCTATTTCACATTTAATAACAGGTCCATACTTAGCTATCATGTAAGTATGATTATCATCTATTTTTATTGTATTTCTATTTGTTAACATATCCCCTGATAAATTTTGTATTTGATCTAAACATTCCTTACATAGCTCATACCAAATTTTATCTCCTTTAGCTATAATATCTAGTGTGTCTTCCATACTTTTTGTATAGTCATATTGAAATAACTCATCAAATTGGGTTATAAGAAATTCAATAACCAAAATACCTAATGGTTGAATAACTAATTTATCTTTTTCATTTCCAAATTCTCTTTCTGTTACATCTTCAGTAATTTCACAATCTTCTAATTCAAAATCTACACACTTTATTTTTTTTCCTTTTACATTCATTTTTTTTACATAATTTCTGTCTTGGATTTTATCTATTAGTGATGAAAAGGTAGATGGACGACCAATACCTTTTTTTTCTAATAATTGTACCAATTTAGCTTCTGTATAATGTGTTTTAAGATCTTTCATTGTGACCTTACATATAATTTTCTTATAATCTATTGTAATTCCATTCTTCATATTTTGTAAATAAGCAAAATCAGGTGAAGTTTCTTCATATCCTGCTACTTTTTTCCAACCTGGAAAAACTATTTGTTCGCTTGTATAACGATATTGATAATCTTCCGGTGCTGTTATTTTAGCTGTAATAGATTTAAATGTTGCTGCTGCCATACAACTTTCTAATGTATTTCTCCTAATTAATTTATATACTCTTCTTTCATATTTACCCATTGTTTCATTATCTTCTACATTTTCAACTTTAATATTTGTTGGTCTTATTGATTCGTGTGCTTCTTGGGCATTATTTTCTTTATCTTTATCTTTACCCTTTTTACCTTTACCTTTCTTAGTTTTACCTTTCTTAGTTTTACCTTTGTTATCATTATTATCATCTTCTTTGTCACCTTCTTTGTCACAATCTTTGTCATCCTGATTTTGTTTTTCATTACTTAAGTCTGATAAATCAATATTAACATAGTCATCTCCATATGTTTTTTTAATAAATTTTTCGGCATCGTTTAAAAACTCCTTACTATATGCTATACTATCAGTTCTCATATATGTAATATACCCCCCTTCATATAATTTTTGACATACTTGCATGGTATTTTTTGGTGAAATACGTAATTCATTACTTGCCATTTGTTGTAATCCACTTGTTGTGAATGGTTTAGGAGGTTGTTTCGTAACATTTCTCTCTTTTGAACATTCATATATATGTTCATGGTTAACTGTTTCTTCTAAAAATGTAGAAACTTTTTCTTCATCATCGTAATTATGATTTAATACAAAAGGTATATTTTTATTAGTAAAATAACCTGTTGTATTATATACTTTACGACCAGGTGATTCATCTATTTCTTTTTTATTTTCATATACTAATCTCAACGCTGGTGTTTGACATCTACCTGCACTTAGACCTGTTTTTGTATTTTGAGATATTTTTTTCCAAAGTATAGGTGAAATATAATAACCTACTAACATATCTAATATTTGACGTGATTGTTGTGCATATACTACATCCATATTAACGGTGATTGGTTCTGACACAGCTTTTAGTAAGGCTGGTTTAGTAATTTCATGAAATATAATTCTTTTAGTTGTATTAACAGGTAAATTAAATTGATTACAAATGTGCCAAGCAATAGCTTCACCCTCTCTATCATGATCTGACGCAAGCATAATATCATCAGCTCTATCTATCATTTTTCTCATTTTATCAACTTGTTGCTCTTTACTTTCCATTAATGTAAATGTTGGTTTAAAATTATTATCTATATCTATAGATTTTAATCCATTTAATTGACAAAAATGACCATAACTAGCAATACATTTATAATTATTTCCCAAATAGTTTTCTATTTTTTTACATTTAGCTGGTGATTCTACGATTACTAATGTAAATGACATATTTATAAATATGTTATTTACTATAAATAACTTCAATTTAATAGAATAATTTTAAACAAATTCACTAAAGTATGGTTTTACATTTGAAGAATTTTTTAAATTATTAAAATAAGGTTTCACAGATATATTAAAACGATGGTGTGCTGAATGGCAGTTACAACAAAGTGCTAGTAAATTATTTTTATCATTATCATTCGAAACACCATTTATATGATGAATTTCATGTGGAACCATTTTAGAAAAATTCTTTTTACATAATCCACATTTATTATCTTGACGACAAAGAATTTTATTTCTTAATAATGGTTGAATACTATATATTTTAGTAGAAAAACTAAATAAAATAATAATTATTATACTTTCTTCAAAATATTTCATATTATTCATTATTATTATTATTTAAATTCTTATAATCATTCCAAGATATATTTTTTGTTTTATTTATCTTTGATTTCTTCTTTTTAGAATATTTTTTATCTAATTTCTCTCCCTTTTTAATTGAACTATCTATATATATTTGTTTTAATAAAGTTCCTACTGCATATGAACCTTCATGTTGATCTAACTCTCCAGTTTCTATTTTTTCTAAAACTTCTAAAAATTTCCACAAAATAGAAAAATTTATTTCATCTTTTATTATACGATTAAAGATATCGGTATAATTATCATAAAGAAAAGAACATTGACCCTTTATTATAGCTTCATATTGATTTTTATTTGAATCTTTTAGACGTTTATATTTTTCTTTTAGTTCTATCATTTTTCTTACATCATTTTTTAAAGGTAAGCTGTGTTTTTTCTCTCTAATTTCATTTGTGCAATCCTCTGTATCATTTGCTTTTAACATTTTATCTAATTGTATGCGTTCGCTTTTATCCATATTTAATTTAACACTATTTTATTTATACAATAAAATAACTTATAGTTTTAATATATAAATGGTAAAAAAAGGCGGAACTAATTTAAACAATGTTATTCCACCTTATAGTGGTTCTAATAATAGTGCTGTGGAAGCTTTAAATGATGGTGTTAATTCGGATACTATGCATACTGAAATGATGCAAAATGCAGGTTCTAGTTCTTCAATTGAATGTCCTACATTTACAGGTGATCCTGCGGCTACGGACGCTAGTTATTTAATAAATTCAACTTTAGTAGAAAATACTAATAATGCAACTGGAGATAGTCTTACTGGAGGGAAAAAAAACAAATCTAAAAAAACTAAGTCTAAATCTAAAAAAAGTAAATCTAAATCTAAATCTAAATCTAAAAAATCTAATTCTAAATCTAAAAAATCTAAATCTAAATCTAAAAAATCTAAATCTAAATCTAAAAAATCTAATTCTAAATCTAAAAAAAGAGTATAATAATAATATATTTTTATCACATTAATATTTAATATGAAAACATCTGATATATCACAAACTATTATTATTTTATTGATATTTGTATTACTATACTTATTTAATATATTATCTGTTGGTATTAAGAATATAAAAAAAAATTGGCCTAAATATAGATGCAATCCTATGATAATGCCATTTGCTAATATTTTTGGAGAAGATATTATGAGAAATTTTACTTTTTGCATTCAAGGTATGCAAGGTGATTATATGAAATATCTTATGCAACCTCTTAATTATAATTTCTCTATTTTAGGACAATTAGGACAAAATTTTACATTTAATATTCAAAGTATAAGAGAATTTTTTAATAAATTAAGAAACATGATAACCGACTCTATTAAAAATATTTTTGGGGTTTTTTTAAATATAATTATTGAATTTCAACGTATCATTATTAATATTAAAGACCTATTTGGAAAACTTATAGGTATCTTAGCAACATTACTTCATACAGTATCTGGTGTAATTTATACAATGGAAAGTGGATGGAATGGACTACCAGGACAAATGGTTAGGGCGTTATGTTTTGATCCTGATACTATGATTTTAACGAATGATAATAAATTAATACCTATGAGAGAAATAGAATTAGGAACAATACTAAAGAATGGTTCGAGAGTTTCTGCAGTAATGAAAATATCTAATTTAGATGAAAAAGAAAATTATATAGAAGATATGTATGAAGTAAAAAATGGTGAAAATAATAAACCTATATATGTAACTGGTTCACATCTTATTTATGATACATCTATTTCTGATTTTGTTGAAGTAAAAAATTTACGAGGTAACACACCTTCTACTTTAACAGAGAAGAAATGTAAAGAACTTTCTTGTTTAATTACAAGCGATAATACTATTCCTATAGGACAATGGGTATTTCATGATTGGGAAGATAAAAGATAAAATATTATCCATTTATTATATAATGGATAATATTTTTGATAAAATAAATAATTTATACAATAAAACAGGTTATACAGATATACACGGTTTAGATTTATGGACATCTATTATTTTAATTTTAGTATTTTTTTTAGCAATATCATATTATCACATACTTAATAACTTACAACCTATTAAAACTGATTGGGTTAAACAAAGATGTATGCCAAATGTGATTCCATTTGCAGGTATAATTAATAAACCTGATGATGAAAGTGCGTTTGATTTTACAAGCCGAAATTTTACACAATGCACACAAGGAATATTAAAAAATATTACAAATTATTCATTCGAACCATTTTATTATTTAATGAATGCTATGAATATGATTTTTTTAGCTTTAAATAAAATAATTAACTCTATTAGAGAACTTTTTAATAAATTAAGAAATTCAACAAAAGTTTTTGTTGAAAATGTAATGGGTCGCGCATTAAATATAACAATGCCTATATTACAAATCATTATGACTGCTAAAACTATTGCTGCTAAGGCAATAGGAACATTTACAGCTTCTATATATACATTAATTGGTGGATATTTTCAGATTCAATCTATTACCTTATTTTTATTGAGATTACTTAATGATATATTAATTATGATAGTTGGTATTATAGTTGGTCTTTGGGCTGTTTCGTGGATTTTTCCTCCAGCAGCAATTGCAGCTGCTTCCACAACCGCTATTATGATTTTAATTTTAATTCCTACTGTTATATTACAAATATTATTTGGAGATATATTAGATTTATCATCTGCAACACCACCTGGTGTTCCAAGTTGTTTTTCAGGTAATACATTATTAAAACTTAATAATAATAAATACAAAAAAATATCAGATATTGACTTAAATGATATATTATTTGATGGTTCTAAAATTACAGCAAAAATAAAAGCATCATCATACGACCAAGAAATATATAAACTTGATAATATAGTTGTAACTGGTAATCATAGTATTTTTCATAATATTAAAGGTTGGATTACTGTTAAAGAACATCCTGAAAGTGTATTAATTGATAACTTTAAAGATCCTTATGTTTATTGTATTAACACTAATACAAAAACAATTAAAATAAATAACAATACGTTTGCCGATTGGGATGATATTGATGATATTGATATTATTAAATTAAAAAAAAATAATTTCTCTCTACCACCAAATTTCACAACCAATGATATACATAAATATTTTGATGCAGGTTTTCATCCAAATATGAAAATTAAACTTAAAAATAAAAATATTGTAGATATTCAAGATATTAAAGTTAATGATATTCTTAATAATGGAGAACGTGTTTGTGCTGTAGTGACGATTGATAATAAAAAAATGTCTAATATTTATGATTTTGGTATAGATATAAATAATGTTTTAACATGTACAAAAAATATAAATATTCTGAAAAATAATAATACTTCAAATAACACTACAAATTTAAAAGGTATTAAAATAACAGATGACATTAAATATTTATATCATTTAGTTACTGATAAAAAATGTTTTGAAATTAATAATATTTGTGTAGGTGATTACAATACAAGCATTGAGAATTTTTTGTAAAAAATAATTAGTTTAGTAAAATTATTATTTATTAAATTAATTTCTGTATAATTTTTATAACCAATGGAAATAACTATTCTTGGTAATAAAATGCGTTTAGAACTTATTATTCTATCTATGTTAATTGCAAGTTTTATTTCACTTAATTTAGTATGCACTTGTGCTGGTGGTGTTATGAATTTATTTAATGTAGTAACAAAATTTTTAGCATCCCTTTTAACTGGCAATAAAGAATCTTTTCAATCTGAACTTCAACCTTCTGAATTAGATTACACAATGGGTGCTGGTGTTGAAGGCACATTTGAAAAACCTACTGAAGATTATAATCCTTTTTCTCATTTAGAAAATAATGTTGGAACATCAGAACCATTAGCAGAAGGACAAATGAATGTCTTTGCAGGAAACAAAGTAAGTGGTGATTGCTGTCCCTCTCATTACAGTAATAAAGATGGTTGCTTATGTGCTACTCCTGAACAAATGAAATATTTAAGTGAACGTGGTGGCAACAATAAAGAATAAACTATTATTATAATAAAAATTATATTTTTAATAAAAAAAAATATAATTTTTAATAAAAAAAAATATATTTTACATAAACCAGTAATTTACATATACCAGTAATTTACATATACCAGTAATTTACATATACCAGTAATTTACATATACATATGATGCCAATTTTTTGATTCTTCTTGTTTAATTAATTTATCTATCAACTCATTATTTATTGTAATTGGAAACTTAATGTTCACATCTAAATCCTTTTTAAATATATTATCTTCAGGTTTCATTAATCTGCAAAGATTTAATTTTGTATAAATTATTTCCAAACATCTTTTTAGATTTCTTACACCATCCTCCTTATCAGTATATTTATCAATAATATATTGTAAACTTTTTTCTGGTATAATAATATCATCTTTTTCAAATTTTACTTGATTTTGTATATCTGGTATTAAATAATCATTAGCAATCACTGTTTTTTCTTTTAAATTATAACCTTTTGTTTGTATTCTATACATACGATCTTTTAAAATAGGATTGATTTTTGTCTCATCATTATAACTGAAAATAAACATACATCTACTTAAATCAAAATCTAATTCTGAAAAATATTTATCATGAAATTTACTATTTTGTGTTGCATCAGTTAAATGTGTCAAAATTCCAATAATTTCTTCACCTTTAGGAGTATCACTTACTTTATCCAACTCATCAAAATATATAATTGGATTCATACATTTGCTTTTTACCAATATTTCTACTATTTTTCCCCAAGTAGAACCCTCATAAGTATAAGAATGACCTTCCAAGAAACTTGAATCTGTTGCTCCACCTAATGCTATAAAAGCAAAATCTCTTTTTAATATTTTGCTAATTCCTTCTTTTACTAATGTTGTTTTACCTGTTCCCATTGGTCCTTTAATTGCTATAGATGTTCCTATAGAGTTTGGATTAGAAATCCATTGTCCTAACATTTGCATTATTTGTAATTTAGCATCATTTAAACCATATACGGCATCATCCAATTTTTTTTTTGCATCTCCCATAAAATTATGACATTTATCTATTCCATCATCAATTGTTAATGGAATAGTATCATATTTTCCAAATGGAATTTGCATAAATGTATCTATCCAATTTTTTATTTTATGATATTCACCTGCACCTTGTTCTAAATATTTTAATGAATTTATTTTTTTATATGCTAGTGACTTCATCTCAATTGGAATATCTGAATCTAACAAAGCCAATCTATATGGTTTATCTATTTCACCATATTCCATTATTTCTTTTACTTGTTTTAATACCAATTCCTGTTTTTCAACACTCATATTATCTTTGAAAAATTTAATATCATTTAATGTTTTCTTTTCACTCAATATTTTTTTCAATTTATTTGCATTTTTTGTTCGCTGTTTTAAACTTTTTTTCTTATTTTTTTTATCAAACTCTTTCTCTTTACTTTTTATATCTTTAATAATCGATTTCATTACATCATTTTCTTTATCTTCTTCTGGTAATTCTTTCAACATATCATTAAATTTTTTAAAAACTTCTTCGTCACTTAAAGAAGATTTATTAGATTTTTTCTTTTTTTGTTTTTTATTTTCTTCTTCTTCCGATTCTTCTTCTGTATCTTCTTCTTCCGTTTCTTCTTCAGATTCATCTTCGGTTTCTGTTTCTTCTTCGGTATCGGTTTCTTCATAATCTAAATTAGGATCTCCTATTGTAAATACTATATTAAATTTATTACCATTGGTTAATAAATCATCTAACTCTTCTTCACTATTTTCATCATCACTTTCTTCAGTATAATCACTTTCATTATCACTATCACTATTATTATCACTATTATCTGTTTCACTTGTTTCATCACTATTGGCATTTAGTTCTGGAATTTCGTCATCACTTTCTTCTTTTTTTGTCTTTTTTTTTTTATTTAATTTAATTTTTGATTTTTTACTAGTTAAAACTGGCATTTCTTTTCTAGTAGTCATTGCTTCTACTTTTAAATTTTTATTATCGTTTAATTTAATATCACTTGGTTTTTTTTTTAAAACTTTTTTATCTGTTTTTTTATCTTTATCTGATTTCTTATCTTTATCTGATTTTTTATCTTTATCTGATTTAACAATTTTATTTTTCGTATATTTTGATGGAAACATATTGTGTATTAATTTTAAATATTCATCATAATCAAATTCTTCATCATTTTCTTCGTCATATTCTTCTTCATCAGATGAGGATTCATTTTTTTTATATGTATCTTTATCATTTTTTTTTGATTTAGAGCGAGTATTATATTTATGTTTTTTCTTTTCATTCGACATATTTACTTATTTAATTAATATATTTTTATATATTATTTTAACTTCAATTTTATATTTAATATTATAAAATTGAATCAAAACTATCTAAATATATATTTATGTATTATAAGAAGGATGACCCAAAATAATGATACAATTAATAAAAATAGTTCTTCAAAAATTTTAGGAATTCAATTTAGTATATTATCACCCGAAGAAATTCGTAAAGGTTCAGTATGTCAAATTACAAGTCGTGATACTTATATTAATAATAAACCGGTTATTAATGGTCTATTTGATCCAAGAATGGGGGTTTTAGAACCAGGTTTAATATGTCCTACTGATGGTCTTAATTATATGCAAACACCAGGTTATTTTGGTCATATTGATTTAGCACGTCCTGTGTTTTATATACAATATTTAACAACTATTATTAAAATTCTTAGATGCACATGTGTTAAATGTAGTAAATTACTTATAAGTAAAGAACTATATAAACACTTCTTAAATGACCCTCCTGATATTAGATGGAACAATATATTTTCAATAGCAAGTAAAATTAAACGTTGTGGTGAAGATACCAATAATGGTTGTGGATGTAAACAACCTAATAAAATTAAAAAAGAAGGTTTAGCAACTTTAATTGCAGAATGGGATGAAATTGATGGTATCGATAAAGAGGAAAATCCAGAAAAGTTAATACTTCACATGACACCAGAAGTAGTTCTTACACAATTTAAACGTATATCAGATGAAGATATTACTTTTATGGGTTTTAGTCCATTGTGGTCTCGTCCTGAATGGATGATATGTCAAGTTCTTGCTGTTGCACCACCTGCTGTTAGACCTTCTGTGAAACATGATTCGCAACAACGAAGCGAAGATGATATTACACATATAATTGTTAATATTATTAAAACAAATAAAACTCTTCAAGATAAAATAAATATTAATGCTAAAGGCGAAATAATACAAGATTGGAGTACATTACTACAATATCACATATCTACACTTGTAGATAATAACATACCAGGTGTTGCAGTAGCTGCACAACGTTCAGGAAGACCTTTAAAATCAATAAAAGAAAGATTAAACGGAAAAGGTGGACGTGTAAGAGGAAATCTTATGGGTAAAAGAGTTGATTTTTCAGCAAGATCAGTTATTACCCCTGATCCAAATCTTTCTATTAATGAACTTGGTGTTCCTAAAAAAATCGCATTAAATTTAACAAGACCTGTAACAGTTAATAAATTAAATATTAACTTTTTAACTAAAATAGTTCAAAATGGTCCTGATATATATCCTGGAGCAAAAATTTTACAACGTTTAAATGGTAATAGTATCTCATTACGTTATGTTGATAGAGATTCTATACAACTTAATTATGGTGATATTGTCCATCGTCACATTATCAACGGAGATGCTGTTTTATTTAACAGACAACCTACACTACATAGAATGTCTATGATGTGTCATATTGTCCGCGTTATGAATGTAGGCGATACATTTCGTATGAATGTTGCAGATACAAAACCTTACAATGCTGATTTTGATGGGGATGAAATGAATATGCATATGCCACAAGATATTGAATCAGAATCTGAATTGAGAAATTTAGCTGCAGTTAAATGGCAAATCATAAGTCCTGCAAATAATAAATCTATTGTTGGTATTTTTCAAGATTCTTTATTGGGCTCATATCGTTTTACTAGAGAAAATATTAATTTTACACATCGTGAAGCAATGAATTTATTAACACTAATTAAAAATATAGATATTAATAAAATATTAAATAAAGAAAAAATTACCAGTTTTGATATATTATCACAAATTTTACCACCAATGTCTATTAAATATAAGACAGGTGGTTTTAAAGATACAGATGATTATTCAACTTCTAATAATGTTTTAGAAATACAAAACGGAGAATATATGAGGGGTCAAATGAATAAGGGTGTTTTTGGTGGTGGTTCAGTTGGATTACTTCAAAGATTATGTAATGATTTTACAAATGATACATCATCAGAATTTATTGATAATTTGCAAAATATTGTTACTGAATATATGAAAACAAGTTCTTATAGTGTTGGTATAAGTGATTTAATTGCAAATAAAACTACTATTAATAAAATAACGGATGTTATTATATCAAAAAAAAAAGAGGTTCAAACATTGATAGATAAAACTCATCTTGGTATTTTTGAAAATAAAACAGGTAAAACAGATGATGAAGAAATTGAAACACAAATAAATAATATATTGGGACAAGCTCTTATTGAAGCTGGTAAAATTGGACGCAATAGTTTACAAAAAGACAACCGTTTTGTAATTATGGTTGATGCTGGTTCTAAAGGTTCTGCTCTTAATATATCACAAATGACATCATGTGTTGGACAACAAACAGTTGATGGTAAAAGAATACCATATGGATTTAATAATAGAACTTTACCTCATTATAATAAATTTGATAATTCTCCTGAAGCACGTGGATTTGTTGAAAATTCTTTTATATCAGGATTAACACCTCAAGAATTATTCTTTCATGCAATGGGTGGGCGTGTTGGACTTATTGATACTGCTGTAAAAACATCACAAACCGGATACATTCAAAGACGTTTGATTAAAGGAATGGAGGATTTAAAGGTTGAATATGATATGACTGTTAGAAATAATAAAAACAAAATTATACAATTCACTTATGGAGATGATAATTTTGATACTATAACAGTTGAGAATCAAAAATTACCGCTTGTATCTATGTCATTAGAAGATATTTATTTACATTTTGACATGTCAGTAGATAAAAATATAATATTATATACTAGTGATACACTTAAAAGAATTAAAAAACAAAAAACAGAATTAAAAAATAAATGTAAACTTATGATTGATAATTTTATTGATTATAGAAAGGAAATTGTTGATAAGGTTTTTAATAATACTGATTCTGATGTTATTCATATGCCTATAGCTTTTACCCACTTAATTAATAATATTCAAGGACAACAAAATATAAATATTAATTCTCTAGTTGATATTACACCATTAGAAACTTTTGAACTTATTGAAAATGGTTTAAAACGTCTGCAAAATTTACATTACATTAATCCTAATAAATTATTTGAACTTGTATACTATTACTATTTAACACCTAAAAATTTACTATTAATAAAAAAATTAAACAGAAAATCCATAACTTTATTAGTTGAAAATATTATATATAAATACAAAAAAGCTATTGTATCACCTGGTGAAATGGTAGGTATGATTGCTGCTCAAAGTATTGGTGAACCAACTACACAGATGACTCTTAATACATTTCATTTTGCTGGCGTAGCCAGTAAGTCTAATGTAACGCGCGGAGTCCCTCGTGTTGAAGAAATTCTATCATTATCTGAAAATCCGAAAAATCCCTCTTGTACTATACATTTATTTCCAGATGAAGAAACAAATATAGAAAATACAGAAAATATTAGACACAAATTAGAACATACAAAATTATCATCTATGGTTAGTAAAATTCAAATCTGTTTTGATCCTAATAAAGATTCCTCTTTTATTGAAGAAGATAATTTATTAATACAAAAATATAATAAATTTGAAAATATGATTAATGACTGCAATAATAATACCAGTGATGACGATATTGACCGATCAAAATGGATAATCAGAATAGAATTAAATAAAGAAGAAATGTTATATAAAGATATTACTATGGATGACATCCATTTTGCAATCAAAAACATTTATAATGATGACATTGAATGTATTTATAGTGATTATAATGATGATAAACTAATTTTCAGAATAAGATTAATTAATTCTTTAAAAAAAATTACTAATAAACAAAAATCATTAGATCAATCTGATGAAATATATAAATTAAAAACATTTCAAGACCATTTGTTAAATAAAATGGTGCTTAGAGGTGTTAAGAACATTGACAGAGTTATACCTCGTAAAATATGTAATTTTGTTAAAGAAGATGAAGGTCAATTTGTTAAAAAAGAAATATGGGTTTTAGATACAGTAGGTACTAATTTATTAGAGATTTTAAATCTAGACTATATTGATGTTAATAGAACATACACTAATGATATACAAGAAATAAAAAACGTTCTAGGCATCGAAGCAGCTAGACAATCTATATTTAATGAAATTACAGAAGTTATGGAACACGACGATACATACATTAATTATCATCATATTTCTTTATTATGTGACAGAATGACTTGTAATGATAAAATGGTTTCTATTTTCCGTCATGGTATCAATAATGATAACATAGGACCTATTGCTAAGGCTTCATTTGAAGAAACACCAGAAATGTTTTTAAAAGCTGCTAGACATGCAGAACTTGATACCATGAGAGGTGTCTCTGCAAATGTAATGTGTGGTCAAGAAGGATACTTTGGAACAAGTGCTTTTCAAACAATGTTAGATATAAATAAATTTACTAAATTAAAAACTGAACAAATTAACTTACAATCTAACACAGAAATTATTGAAAATAGTTTTATGAATATTGAAAATAAAGATGACCCTTGTTCTATAAATAATTTAACATTTGAAAATAATATAGAAAATCTAAATCCAACTAATACTGGTGAAATTAACAATTATGAACTAGATTTTTAAATATAACATACCATTAATAATATAAATATAAAATATATATATTTATATTATGAACTCATTTACATTTATTTTATCATATTTTTTATTAAATGAAAAGTTATATGATATAAATATAATTAAAAACAAACTTTCAAAAGAAAACATTTTAATGTATGGTCTAATATGTTCTTTAAATACAAGTTTTTTTTTTATGGATGATTATAATAATTTATTTATTAATAATAAATTTAAATATATTAAAAATACTTTTATAAATCCTTTATTTTTATCAAAAGATATATGTAATTATAATCTTGATTTTATTAGAAAATCTCAACAAGTTTATTATGCTATGTCTAAATTGGCTAGAATATATAAAATTAAAAAATCTAAAATTTTTGATATAGATAATGATTTATTATTTAACCCTTTTAATGAATTATCAAATAATATTTTATTAACTCTATATGATGATACAAATAGAACTAGTTATAAATTTCGCATTTCTGATTTAATAAATATTATTAATACTGCATTATCCTATGCACCAAATTTTTTTTCTGAGCCACAACCTATAAAAAATCCTTATACAAATATAGAATTTACAAAAGCACAATTATATACAATATATTATAAAATTAAAAGAAGTAGTTATAACTTACCTATTCTTTTTCATTTTTATTTTTTAAATAATTTTAATACATTACAATTTTGTAAAAATTGCGAATGTTATATTCGTGAAAAAGTAATTGATAATTTTATTATTAATGGTGATTTTACAAAAAAACTTAAATTTATTTTACAAATGTTGCAAGAATATAAAAATATTGGTATTAAAATAGATTCTGGTTTTCCAAAAAAATCGCTAGTTAATGCTTTTAATCCTTACATCAAAGACTATTTAATTGAATGTTATTCTTTCAATACTACATTAAGACATATTTCTAAAAAAAATTTAAGAAAAAATTTAAAAAAATTTAAACTATTAAACCCTATGTATGGAAGAAAAATATATACATTAGACAATACTAATAATAATATTTTCGGAAATAATAACATTAATAATAATAATGTCTTTATTTTTGGAAATAATAATAATAATAATAATAAAAAATTTAAAATTTCTTTTGTAGATTACGTAATTGAAGAAACACCTAGAACCAACAGAACAACAAATAGAACCAACAGAACAACAAATAGAACCAACAGAACAACAAATAGAACCAACAGAACAAC
>MDSW01141650.1_pt1 | contig 33156 bp, 37 predicted proteins | sample 811171 | NCBI WGS metagenome assembly MDSW01 (sample SAMN05326641, study PRJNA326480) | marine metagenome | isolation source: seawater | place: Atlantic Ocean: North West | collected 2012 | reverse complement strand
GTCTGTTACTTCCTCGGGTCTTTCATCAATTAATAAAACAATTAGTTTTGTTTCAGGGTTATTTTTTGTTATAGCATTTGCAATTTTCTGCATAATAACAGTTTTTCCAGTAAACGGTTGAGCAACTATTAGTTGTCTTTGTCCTTTTCCAAGAGGTGCAATAATATCAATTATTCTTTCAGTTAAATCGGGGGTAGGTTTTTCTTGTTCAAGTTTAAACCTTGATTCAGGATACAAAGGGGTTAAGTCTTCAAAGTTTATTCTATTTCTAACTAGTTCTGGATCTTGGTTATTTATCTTGTTTATTTTAATCAACGCAAAATAGCGCTCTCCTTGTTTTGGCGCCCTAATTTCTCCTTCAATACTATCACCAGTTCTTAAACTAAATCTTTTAATTTGACTTGGGCTAACATATATATCGTCGGGACCAGGTAAGTAATTTGATTCAGGTGACCTTAAAAAACCAAAACCGTCTTGCATAATTTCTATAACACCAATACCAGTAATTGTTTCTCCCTCATTTGCTATTTTTTTTAAAATTGCAAACATCAAGTCCTGTTTCCTATAAGAGGATGGGTTTTCTATCTCCAGCTTTTCTGCTTGCTTTAATAGCTCTTCTGGATTTTTAATTTTTAATTCTTGTAAATTCATAGAGATTTAAATTTTGTGGGGTTAGTAAGAAAAATTACTAATATTAAAAAAAAACATTAAAGTCAAAATAATATTTATATTTATATAATTTTGTATTAGTAGTTGGTGCTGTGATCTGCGTTAATTATGAATTTTTAAGAAAATATCTATAAATTTATACATTTTTAATAAAAATATTAACAATATTACAAAATAATAGAAAAAAGCACAAACCGTTGTTTTTACTGAATTTATATTGATATTAATTTTTAATAAGTTGTTAATATTTTTTTATATAAATATTATTAACTGGCTTTATTAAAAAAAATAACGAATTATAAAATAGTTTATATCTTTATATAAAAAATGAAAAATCAAAAAAAAAAAATAAAGTTGTGAAAAAGGTTAATAAAAAAACATCTTATCAACATGCTTTTTAACAAGTCATTTGTCCTAGCAAGCACAAGCAAATCTAGATACCATATGTTGAAAAACGTTGGTTTAAAGTTTTCAAAAAAAAAACCAACCTGCAATGAAGAAGAAAAGAAAAGAAAATTGATAAAAATAAAAACTACTGCAAAAAAGATATCATTAGAATTGGCAAGACTTAAAGCAAAAAGCATTAGTGATATTTTGAAAAACAAGCTTGTTGTTGGATCTGACTCAATAATTCAGCTTGGTAATAAAAACCTAAACAAAGCAAAAAACAAAAAAGAGGCAGAAAGAAAAATTATTTTGTTGTCTGGTAAAAAACATTTCATTTATTCAAGTGCATCAGTTTTTTTTAACGGAAAAGAAGTGTGGAACTCAACCCAAAAAACAATTGTAAAAATAAGAAAAATCAATCAAAAAGAAGTAAAGAGATATGTTTTAAAAGAAGGAAAAGATATTTTAGGTTCTGTTGGATGTTATCAGCTTGAAAAAAGTGGCCCAAACATTATAGAAGACATAAGTGGAGACTTTTTCAATGTTATGGGCTTCCCCCTATTTCCTTTTCTTAAATTTTTAAAAAATGTTAAAATTAAAACATAAGAATATGAAAAAAAAAGCATATGTAATTGGTAAAGAAATTTCAAGAAGCATGTCGCCGACAATATTTAGTTATTGGTTTGAAAAATACAATATTGATGCAACCTATGAAATAATAGAAACAAATACAAAAAATTTAGAGAGAGAAACAAAACAAATACTAAGCGATCCAAAAACATGTGGTTTTAATATAACTATTCCATTTAAAGAGATGGTTTTTCCCTTAATAGACAACCATGATTTACACTCAAAAAAGATAGGCGCCATAAACTGTATTAGCAGAAAAAAAAACAAATGGGTTGGAATGAACACGGACTGGTCTGGATTTATGAGCTGTGTAAATAAAAAAAATTTACTTTCAAAAAAAACAGCAGTGGTGATGGGTTATGGCGGTGCATCAAAAGCAGTAATTTATGGTTTGCAAAAAATAGGCTTTAAAGAGATAAAAATTTTCAATCGAAGCTTTGAAAAAATAAAACACCTTGAAAATAAAAAAGGAGTTTTTGTAGGTGGAATAAATCAAGCACAAAATCATTATGAAAACGCAGAAATAATAATTAATACAATACCAATAAATGTTTTAAACAAAAATCTACGGCTGCTTAAAAAACCAAGCCCGTATGGTTTTGATATTGTGTACAGCCCCAAAGAAACAGATTTTCTATCATTCTTCAAAAAAAACAAGAAAATTTATGGCATTGAAATGTTAGTATACCAAGCAATTCCATGTTTTAAAGAATGGTTTGGATTAGAACCAAGCCCGGATAAAGAATTGTTTAAAATTCTTGATAAAAAAATTAAATAATGATTGTTGTGGGTTTGACGGGTGGCATTGCTTCTGGAAAGTCTTTTGTTATTGAGTATTTGAAAAGAAAAAAAATACCAACACATGAATCTGACTTGGTTGTTAACAAAATGTATAAAAAACCAAGTAAAGATTTTTTGAGCTATTTAAAAAAAAATGGCTTCTCAGATTCAATAATTAATAATAAAATTAACAAAAAGATGATTAGGGATATTATTTTTAAAAACAAAAATAAAAAAATAATTTTAGAAAAATTTATCCACAAGAAAACAAAATATGAAAGAAAAATTTTTATCAACAAAAACAAATTTAAAAAAATTGTTTTTTTAGATGTGCCCCTTTTGTTTGAAAAAAAGCTGGAAAAAGAGTTTGATTTTATATGTTCAACAATTTCATCAATTGCAAAAAGAGAAAAAAGGGCCCTTGCCAGAAGTGATATAGACAAAAAAACAATTAGATTAATTATTAAATCTCAAACAAATGACAAAATACGAAAATCAAGATCTGATTATACAATAAACACATCCGGCTCGAAAAATAAAACATATTTACAGGTAGATAATATCATTTATGATATTCTTTCAAAACTATGAGAGAGGTCGTTTTAGATACAGAAACTACAGGGTTAGATTTCAAATTAGGAGACAGAGTGATAGAGGTGGGGTGTGTAGAACTTATTAACCATGTCTCTACAGGAAAAACCCTTCAGTTTTATTGCTCAGTTGAAAAAAAAATTCACGAATCTGCATCAAAAGTTCACGGACTAAGCAACGACTTTCTTAATAAATACCCACCATTTAAAGCAAATGTTGAATCTTTTCTTAATTTTATAAAGAACGACATTCTGGTGATTCATAATTCTGAATTTGATATGGGTTTTATTAATAATGAATTATCAATTATTGGAATGCCACCACTTAAAAACAAAGTGATAGACACTGTTTCTTTAGCAAGAAAGACGCTTAATTCTAGAATGGCAAACCTTGATTATTTGTGTAGGAGATTTTCCATTGATCTTGCAGAAAGAAAATTACACGGAGCACTGCTTGATTCACAGCTGCTTGCAGAGGTTTATTTAGAATTAAATGGTGGTAAACAAATATCAATGAATCTTCAAAATGAAAGAGCTGAAGAAACAAAAACTATTAAAACTCAAAAAAACAACCACAATAGTATTTTAAAAATAACCCCCTCAGAAGAAGAGATTTTGGAGCACAAAACATTGGTTAAACAAATTAAAAATTCTATATGGGAAAAAATTAGTTACTAAAATTAACAAAGTTAACTATATAGGTAAATATGATGTATGGAGACTTACAATTTTTTGATATAATAATCTTTGCTGGAATAGCAGCTTTTTTAATTTATCGACTTAGAAATGTTCTTGGAAAAAGAACGGGGTTTCAAAGACAAAACAACAAAACTATAATTAAAGAAAGCGATCAAAAAGAAAGCATTAAAACAGAGGTGCCACAACTAAAGGACAACGAAATCAAACTAGCAAAAGTTTATGATAAGCTCCCAAACTTTGATCATAAAACTTTTTTAGAAGGAGCTAAATTTGCATTTGAGACTATTATTAACGCCTTTAATGGAAGTGATAAAAAGACCTTAAAAAATTTATTAACACAAGAAGTTTATACATCGTTTGATCAAGCAATTAATGAGGGCAAAAACAACCCTAACTTTCAGTTTTATTCATTGGTTGTTAATAGTGTTGAAGATGTGATAATTGAAAATAACACTATCAATATCACTCTTAAAATTACTAGCGAACAATTTAAAAATAATGATGAATCAACGATTATTAAAAAACAGGATACTTGGACTTTTCAAAAAGATATAAATAATAAGTCACCAATCTGGCTTCTGTCTTCAACATAGCTTTGACCAATTTTATAAAACTAAAAAATAGAATAAAAAAAAACGAAGGCTTTAGAAGCTCTTTCTATTTAGACTCGCTGGGAAATCCAACAATAGGATACGGTCACTTAATAAAAAAAAATGAAAAAAAATTATTGAAAAACAAATATTCAAAAGCTTTCTTAACAAAAATTTTTAACAAAGATTTCAACACAGCTATCTTAGCTTATAAAAAATTTTATGAAAAAGAAAAATACCCACACAATATAAAAGAAGTTTTAATAGAAATGGTTTTTCAATTAGGAATTAATGGACAGCGAAAATTTAAAAAAATGATTTATCATATTAACAAAAAAGAGCTTTTTATGGCTGCTCTAGAAATGAAAAAAAGTTTATGGTATTTACAAACTCCAAATAGGGTTGAGGGACTTGTAAAAATTTTATTAAAAAAGAAAAAATGAAAAACAAGACAGATGATATTTTTTTGAGTCTGATCAAGGGTGTTTCTCCCTTGAAAAAAAATCACAAACTAAAAAAAGAAATTCCAGAATTTAAAAAAAATCTAGTAAAAAAAACAAAAACTACAAAAAAAGAATCTAAACCAGACACAAAAAAAGAAATAAAAAACACACCAATCAACTTTAACGCAAAAAACATAGTTAACAAAAAACTTAAAAAGGGCAGAGTAAATATAAATAAAAGGATAGACTTCCACGGAATGACTTTGCATGATGCTGAAGATTTATTTAAATACTCAATAAAAAACTGTTATGATAAAAATTTAAGATGCGTACTTTTTATTACAGGAAAAGGTGTTTTAAGAAAAAACTATGACAATGAAGAAAAAAGAAGACTCTATTATGGAAAAATAAGAAATAGTTTTATGGGGTGGACACAACACACTTCTATAAATAAATTTATTTTAAATGTAGAGCAGGCTGGCGCAAAGCACGGAGGTGACGGGGCTTTCTTTGTTTATTTAAGAAAAAAGAAAGACTAAATTTTAATTAAAGAAAAAACAGAGCCTTTAAATTTTATATTAATTTTTTTTGGTAAGACGGAGCTTTCGTCTTTAAATATCTGCAAATATTCTAAGTCGTTTCTTTTATGGTCTGCCCATATATTTTTGTATTCTTTTATTAATATTTTCTTCCCCCCCTTTTTTTCTTCTGGAAACAAAAGATAGGTTCTTCTACCATCTATTGTGTAAGAGGATGAGTTATTCAATATTATTTCAAGAAAAGAAGAAAGAGGATCTTTGTATCCATTTAATTTTTCATATTCTATTCGTGGAACCTCTGTTTCAACAGGCTTCATTGTTAGACTCTTAATTTTTTTATTTTCAAACAAAATGGTTATTTTTCTTTTTTTTGAATTAGTAACCCAGTTTTGAGTATATTTTTTTGGATAAAGATTACCACCTATTATAGAGCCATTAGCAACATAGTCTCCCTTAAACTTATAAAAAGCTGTTATAAAGCCTCTATGTTTCAGGTCTATTAACGTTTTATATGATTGTTCGTTTGTTTCTATTTTCCAAATGAGAGTTCCAATCGACAATCCTTTAGTTTTAACATTGTATTCGGCACTAATTTCTTTTGACATTAGCGTGGAAGACGCAAAAAAAACAAAAAATATAAAAAAACTAAAATATAACTTCATAAACATTTAAAGGCCTTTGTTGGAATCTTACATTAATAACCTCTTTTATTTTGAAACTATGTTCTTTCTTTAAATAGCTTAGTTCTGAAGGGTGTCCCAAAAAAATAAATTTTTTATCAAATGTCTCTGGTAAAGCATCAGTAATGTGAAAGTGGCTGCCAATTTTTTTATTTGGAGAGTGGGATGTATATAAATTTATACTAGACTCTCTCAAGTAATATTTTAAATTAGAAAACAAAAGTCTATCCTCAACAACTAAAAAACTATTTTTTTCCAAATGTTTTTTTTCTAATGAAGTGGCCAAAGAGGAAAATCCACTAACTCTATCAAAGAAAGAAAAAGACGAGGTGGCTGATATTAATATAAAAAAAGACAAACAAAATAGAAAATTTATAACGTTGTTTGTAAGTAATATTTTTTTTGAAAAAGTGTATAAATGACTAAAAGTAAGTATAAAAAAAGATACAAAAGCTACCGCAGCCCAATTTGCGTTAGCTCTAACTAAAAAGCTTTCAATAATAATTATCAAAAATATAGGCGCTGAAAAGGCCAATAAAAATTTTTCTTTATAACCAAATCTAAGCTTTCTTAAACTTATAAAAAAAAATAAAAAAACTAAAGGCCCAATCATTACCACCTGACTTAAAATAAATATAAGAGCATTTTTAATGTTGAAGCCAATATTACTAAGAGCGGCGTTATCAGATGTATGAACAAATGTTAACCAGCCATTATTGATATTCCAAACTATATTCGGTAAAAAAACAAAAAATGCAGTTAATATAAAAACAAAAAAAGAAATGTAATTTTTATAAAAAACTTTTCTAAAATCATTGTCAAAAAAAAGAAATACAATTAGTGAAACTATAAAGTAAATACCTGCATATTTAGATAAGAGTGCCAACCCTAAAAAAATACCTAGCAAAAAAAAGTTAGCTAAGGACTGATTACTTTTAATTTTTAATGTAAATAACAGACACAACGACCAAAAAAAAATAAGAAAAATATCTGTTGATAATAAGAAAGAAGAAACGCTAACTGCGGGCATTAAATAAAAAGAAAGAGCACAAAGAATAGATAGTTTTTTGTCTTTATACAATTCTTGAGCTATCAAATAAATTACAAAAGGTGTTATCAAGTATGTTGATGTTGGGATTATTTTTATAACCCAAAAATCATTACCTAATAAACCCGTAATTAGTGCAATAACCCAAGGTAAGAATGGGGGTTTTGAGTAATATCCCAAATTTAAATCTTTTGACCAAACCCAATATTGAGCCTCATCTCCAAACAGGTCAAAATTTGTGTAAAATATTGCAATCAGCTTTATAACTATAGCTATGATGCAAAGAAAAAAAGATAACCTAATAAGCATTATTTAACTATTTTTTTATAATAAATAAATTGTAAATAACTTAACACAAATATTAAAAAACCACTCAACAAAACATCGCTTAAAAAATGCCCACCCTCAAGAATTCTTATTGCCCCCAACATAGTCCCGGCAATCAATGAGAGCCAAAAAATATAAATTGATTTTGTTAAAAAATATAACAATACTAAAGAAAACCCAACAGATGAGTCTCCTGAAACAAACGAACAATTAGTATTACAGGCGTTAGAAATTTCAAACCAAGGAGAAAAACCTTCTCTTCCTTCGAATTGAATCACATCCCCTGGTCTTGCCCTGCCCCATAAAGTTTTTAAACCAAGATTGATAATAATAATCAAATTTACAAAACCTGCAAACCACAAAAAGAAAATATCTTTTGGTTTAAAAACATAATTAAAGTAAATATTTTTTATTGGTAAGAAAAGTGAAACAAAAGGTAAAATAAAAACATAAACAAGTATAAGTGGTAATATAATTTTTCTAAAAAAAATAGTTATACTGTAATAATTCTGTAAAACAAACTGACCTTCACCATAATAAAATAAAGAACTAAAATAAAGATCCAATGAATGACCAACGCCAACAAAAACAGCAACAAAGAAAAAAAGAACCAAAACTAAATAAATATTTGAGCTTATATTTAATTTGGAGAAAGCAATTTTTTTAGGAAGATATTTTTTTAAATTATTTTCTACCAACTTTACCCCTATGAATGCAAGAGCTGACCCAGCCAGAATATCTGTAAAAAAGTGCGCACCCACAACAACCCTACTAAAGGCTACAATAGATGCCAAAAAAAGAAAAAAATATCTTATTTTAGGAAATAAAAAAGAAATAACCAAGGCTAATGTAAATATTGTTGAGGAATGACCAGATGGAAAAGAATGGTACTCTGATGCAAAGCTAAAAAAATTAAATTCAAAACTATCATCAAAAGATGTGTGATTTGGCCTTGGTCGTCCAATCAAAAATTTTAATAATTGAGTAAAAAAACCAACAACAATTAAAGAAACAAACAAAAAGATAGAAAAATTTTTACAATTTGTATTAATACTTTTATATTTTTTAAAGTATCTAAATTTATCAAAAAGATAACATATTAAGAAAAAAATAATTGATAAAACAAAATAATAAAAAGAATCTCCAAGTATGGTTATTTGAACAAAAAAATCTTTTAGGTAGATGCTTTTAAGAGAATTATCAAATTTGCTAAAAAAATTAAAAAAACTAATATCAATATTGTGGTAAATAAAAATATTTAATAGCAAAACACAAAGTATAAATATTTCTATTTTAAGTTTTTTTATCACCATTAACCGTTAGGTAAGGTTTTTTTAAAAATCAACAATTAAAGAATAAATTTTGACAGATCTTGGCTTTTAATTAATTCACCAAGGTTCTTTTCTACATATTCAGTATTAATATTTATATCTGCAGGACTAATATCTGAGGCAGAAAAACTTATATCTTCAAGCAACTTTTCCATAATTGTATGAAGCCTTCTTGCCCCAATATTTTCAATATTTTGATTAATTTCTGTTGCTAGTTCAGCAATTTTATTAATTCCCTCATCATCAAAAATAAGCTTAATTTTTTCAGTACCTAAAAGGCCTACATATTGTTTGATTAAACTGTTTTGTGTTTCTGTTAGAATTAATTTAAAATCCTCTTTTGATAAACTGTCAAGCTCTACTCTTATAGGAAGTCTTCCTTGAAGCTCAGGCAACATATCTGAGGGTTTTGATAAATGAAAGGCACCAGAAGTTATAAACAATATATAGTCTGTCTTAACGGCCCCGTGTTTTGTGCTAACACTAGTTCCTTCAATTAAGGGCAACAAATCTCTTTGAACACCTTCTCTTGAAACATCACCCCCAGCTTTATCATGCCTAGAAGTAATCTTGTCTATCTCATCAATAAAAACTATACCATTTTGTTCAACTTCTTCTAACGCTTTTTTAATTATTTTATCGTTATCTAAAAGCTTCTCTGTTTCCTCCTTAAATAAAAAGGCGTGAGATTCCTCAACAGTCATCTTTTTTTTCTTTTTAGGAGCAGAAAATGATTTACCAAAAACATCTCCTAAATTTATCATTCCCATTTGAGAACCAGGCATTCCAGGTATATCCATTGTGGGTAAAGAAAAAGAAGAATTGGAGGATACAGCAATCTCAACTTCATTTTTGTTTAATTCTCCACTTCTTAATTTTTGTCTAAAACTTTCTCTAGTTGATTCACTCGATGTTTTTGAAACAAGAACATCAAGTATTCTTTCCTCAGCATTTTTTTCTGCCTGAGCTTTAACTTCTTTTCCCATTTGAGTTTTTGTTTGACTAATACTTGTTTCAACTAAATCTCTAATTATTTGTTCCACATCACGCCCAACGTAACCAACCTCAGTAAATTTTGTTGCTTCAACTTTTATAAAAGGAGCGTTTGCAAGCTTTGCCAAACGTCTAGATATTTCTGTTTTACCACAACCTGTTGGACCAACCATTAAAATATTTTTGGGCAAAATTTCTTCTTTTAAATTTTCTGGCAACTGCTTTCTTCTCCAACGATTTCTTAATGCGACAGCCACAGCCCTTTTAGCTTTTTTTTGACCAATTATAAACTTATCTAATTCAGAAACTATTTCTCGGGGACTAAAACTAGATTCCATATTAAATTTGAATTTCCTCAATAACTATATTGTGATTAGTATAAATACATACATCGGCGGCTATACCAAGTGACTTCTCAGCAATCTCTTTGGCGCTAAGACTAGTATTTCCTAATAATGCTTTCGCAGCACTTAAGGCATAAGGTCCACCTGAGCCAATTGCTAAAATTCCATCATCTGTTTCAATAACATCACCGGTTCCTGATAACAAAAGACTAACATCTTTATCAGCAACAATCATCATTGCCTCTAATCGCCTAAGATATCTATCAGTTCTCCAATCTTTTGCTAACTCTACACACGCCCTTTTTAGTTGACCTTTATATTGTTCAAGCTTGGCTTCAAGTCTTTCAAAAAGGGCAAAAGCATCGGCCGTAGATCCTGCGAAGCCAGCAATAACTGATTCATCTTTTCCCAATCTTCTTACTTTTTTTACATTAGCTTTCATGACAGTATTACCAAGACTAGCCTGTCCATCTCCAGCTATAACAACCTTATTTTCTTTTCTAATTCCAATAATTGTTGTCGATTTTATTGTTTTTTTTGACATATTATTACTTTGTTTAGATGGCTATTTAATTTGTTTAATCAAGTGATTGGGCTAGAATATAATTAGTTTCGCTGATAAAAGCGAATAATAATGAGAAAAGGCAATATAAATCGTAAAACAAAAGAAACAGAAATCATCTGTTCAGTTAACTTAGATGGTACTGGAAAATCAGAAATTTCGACAAGTATAGGCTTTTTTGATCATATGCTTGAAATTTTGTCTCACCATAGCCTGATAGATATAAACTTAGATGTTTGTGGTGACACACATGTAGACCTTCATCATACAGTAGAAGATGCTGGTTACGCACTTGCTGGGTCAATCGTAAAAGCACTAGGTTCAAAAGAAGGTATAAGAAGATATGGTTTTTTTTACGTTCCAATGGATGAATGCTTGTCTCGCTGTGTAATTGATTTCTCAGGAAGGCCTGAGTTGTTTTGGAAAGTAGAATTAGGTTTAAAAAAAATAGGAGAAATGGAAACTGAGTTATTCCATGAATTTTTTAAAGCCTTTACAAATGAGGCTAAGTGTAATTTGCATATTGAGAATCTATACGGCGTTAACAATCATCATATAATTGAGTCATGCTTTAAAGCTTTTGCTAAAAGTATTAGAATTGCTGTTGAGGTTGATGAAAGGATAAAAAACATTATACCATCTTCAAAAGGCGTTCTTTAATTTTTCATGAAAAAAAAAGTTACGATAGTTGACTACGGTTTGGGCAATATTGTTTCTGCTCAACAATCTTTTTTGAACGTGGTTCAAAAAAACAACTTAAAAGCTGATGTCATTATATCAGACAAACCAGAGGATATATTTAGTTCTACACATATTGTTCTACCTGGTCAGGGCGCATTTGAATCTTGCATTAAAGGACTTAGAAACATTAGCGGAATGATAAATGCACTTGAAGAAACTGTATTAAAAAAGAAAATTCCTTTTTTGGGTATTTGTGTTGGAATGCAATTGCTAGCAGAAAAAGGTTTTGAAAATGGAATTCATGAAGGTCTTGGTTGGATTAAAGGATCTATAACAAAACTTAAATCAAAGGATTTAAAACTACCTCATATGGGTTGGAACAACACAGAAATCATAAATAATTCGTCTAAAATGAAATTTATTACAGAAAACAAGGATTTTTATTTTGTTCATAGTTATTTTTTTGACTGTTCGAATAAACAAAACATTATTGGCATTACAAATTATGGGCTAGATTTTCCTTCTATAGTGGGTGAAGAAAATATATATGGAGTTCAATTTCATCCTGAAAAAAGCTCAGCGCAAGGCTTGGAATTAATTTATAATTTTTTAAAACTATGACAGCTAAATTAAAAGAAAAAATATTAATAAAGGTTGAAAAACTTAAATCCATTTCAGATTTAGACTTGGCCGATTTGTGTAATATTACTGAACAGGCAATTAAGGCTGGAGGAGGATTTGGATGGCTTAAAGTTCCCCCAAGAGAAAAACTCAACAAATATTGGAAAGGACTTGTAGTTGTTCAAAATAATATTTTAATTGTTGGAAGGCTTAATAATGCAATTGCTGGAACGCTTCAGATAGTTTTGCAACCTCCAAACAATGAGGCACAAAAAAATATAGCAGCTATAACCTCACACTTTGTTGCTCCTTGGGCAAGAGGACACGGATTAGCAAAAAACATGATTGATTATGCTGAAGTAATTGCAAAAGAAAATACATCTTTTTGTATTCAATTAGATATTCGAGAAACTCAACAAGCAGCAATTCAATTATTTAAATCAAAAGGATACATACAATGGGGAGAAAACCCTAACTATGCTTCTGTTGAGGGAAAAACAATTAAGGGTTTATATTTATATAAAAATATTAAGTGAAATTTATTCCAGCTATAGATCTTAAAAATAATCAATGTGTTAGGCTTGAAAAAGGCCTAGAGAACAGATTAGAAGTTTTTAATACTAATCCAATAGAACAAGCAAAAATTTTTGAAAACCTCGGCTGTCAGAGGTTGCATATAGTTGATCTTGATGAAGCATTTGGTAGACAAAATATAAACAAAGAAACTATTTTAAAAATTAGAAATGAAATCAGCATACCTATAGAGCTTGGGGGAGGTATTCGAACCATTGAAGATATTTTTTTCTGGAAGAACAAAGGTATAGATTTTTTGGTAATAGGATCTTTAGCAACCAAAGATAGAGAGTTAGTTATTAATGCTAGTAAAAAATTTATTGACTCAATTTACATTGCGGCAGATGTATTAGAAAACAAAATTATGATTAAGGGCTGGGTAGAAGATTCAAAACTGACAATTGATAATCTAATATCCAACTATAGTGATAGCTCAATAAGAGGTTTTATTTTTACAGATATATCGCGCGATGGTTTGTTAAGCGGCCTTAATATTAATTTAATAAAAGATCTTTTTTCCAAAACAAATAAAAATATTATTGTTGGCGGCGGTCTTTCAAATTATGGAGACTTGGAAAACCTCAAGAATGTTGCTAATAAAAATAAAAATCTAGAAGGTGTAATTGCAGGAAAATCAATATATTCTGGAAAAATAGAAATTAAAACAGCATTACAAAAATTTTTTCTATAATGTTAAAAACAAGAATCATACCATGTTTAGATGTTAAAAATGGCAGAGTAGTTAAAGGAATTAATTTTGTTGATTTAGTTGATGCTGGCGATCCCGTAGAGCAAGCGGGCACATACTCTAAGCTTGGAGCAGATGAAATTTGTTTTTTAGATATTGGCGCCTCAATTGAAAAAAGAAAAACAATGATAGATATTGTTTATAAAACTGCTGAAAAAGTTTTTATACCCTTAACAGTTGGGGGAGGAATAGAGTCTGTTAACGATATAAGGTCTTTGCTAAAAGCTGGAGCAGACAAAATATCAATTAACACAGCTGCAATACTTAATGACAGACTGGTAAAAGAATCATCAGAAAGATTTGGCAGTCAATGTATTGTTGCTGCAGTAGATGCAAAAAGAATTGAAAATGACTGGACTGTTTTTTCTCATGGGGGAACAAAAAATACAGGAATTAATGTTTTGAAGTGGTTAGAAACTTTGCAGAATGAAGGGGCAGGAGAAATACTTTTAACCTCTATGGACAAGGATGGAACAAAGACTGGTTTTGATTTAGAATTATTACAAAAAGCAACAAAAATTCTCAATATTCCAGTTATAGCAAGTGGTGGAGTTGGTGAATTAAAGCATTTTAGAGATGGGGTCAGTGTGGGGGGTGCAAGTGCATTATTGGCTGCTTCTGTTTTCCATTTTAATATTTATAGTATATCAGAAGTTAAAAGTTATTTAAAAAATCAAAACATAGAAGTTAGACTTTAATGAAAAAAAAATTAAAAAAGGATAATTTGAAAAACATTACTTCTCTAGAAGATTTGTATGAAATAATAAAAAAAAGAGATAAAGAAAAAATAAAGAAATCTTACACAAAACAATTACTTAGAAAAGGAAGCAACACTATTGCTCAAAAAGTAGCTGAAGAATCAACTGAATTAATAATAGATTATTTAGATGGTTCAAAAAAAAGAACAATTGAAGAGGCCTCAGATTTAATTTATCACATCTTTGTTTTACTATATTCAAAAAAAATAGAAATTAAAGACATACAGAAAGAGCTAAACAAGAGACACAATGTACGATCCAAATAATATATTTGCAAAAATTTTAAGAAAAGAAATACCATGTGATATTGTCTATGAAGATGAAAATGTTTTATTTTTTAATGATATCAACCCACAGGCTAAGGTTCATATTTTATGTATACCTAAAAAAAATGTATCAAATTTTAATGAATTTTTATCACAATCTGACAAAGAAAACATCATGCATTTTTTTGAAAAAATTTCTGTAATAACAAAAGAGTTAGGTTTAGATCAGAGCGGTTTTAGGTTGGTTACAAATAATGGCAAAGATGCTAATCAAGAAGTTCCTCATTTTCATATTCATATTTTAGGTGGGGAAAATCTAAAAGGAATTAGATAATTTATTCGTTAATAATTACGTAATTAACTATTTCTTTAACACCTTTTATTGTTTTTATTGCATTAATCAGCGCTTCAAGCTGCTCAGGTTTGCTTGTGATTCCTGCTATGTAAACTTTTCCTTTAATGGTTTCGAAATTATAACTAAATGATCTTAAACCAATAGTTTTAGCTGCAAGAGATTTTGCCTGAGTGTTTATCCATAAGTCATTCGCATATTCTTTTAATGTTGATTTGTCACCAATTTCTATTTCATTTACAACCTCATTAACTCCCTCAACTTCCCAAACTCTTTTGACAGCATTTATTCTTATTTCTTGACTATCAACTAATCCAGTTAATAACACTCTACCCTTAATAACGTTACTATTTATATTTATAAAAAGATTATCATCTGATTGTAAAAATTTTGCTGAAATATTTAGTTTAATTGTTGCATCATCTACAACGGTTCCCAAAGATCTTTCACCTTCTGCAACAACCATTGTTGTTGCGGCACCCGAACCCAAAACATTAACAGGAGAGCAACCACTAATTAAAATAAAAAATAGTGATGATAAAAAAATATACAAAAATTTAATCATTTTTTAAATTCAAAGCCCTTTTATATATTTCTCTTTTTGAAATATTAGTTAATATATGCACTATTTGAACGACTTCGGTCAAAGAAAATTTTTTTAATAATTTTTTTATTTGTAACTCAATTTTATTATCAATCTCTCTATTATTATTTTTTGCTGATCCTTCAATAATTACAACAAATTCTCCTTTTAAATTTTTTTCATCTTTAAGAATTTCGTTATTTATATCTTTTGCCAATCCTCTAAAAATTTTTTCGTTACTTTTTGATATTTCTTTACATACTGCAATTGGTCTTGTTATCTTATTATCTATTAAAGATTGTATAAATAAAATTAGCCTATTTCCTGATATAAAATGAATAGAGGTTGATGTGAATTTATCAATTTCTTTCACTGCTAAATTAATAGATGTCTTATTTTTAGGAACAAAACCACAAAATCTAAAGTCATGGATCGCAAGACCTGCAAGCTGTAATCCGGCAATTACTGATGAAGGGCCTGGAACAACAGTAATAAATATATTTTTTTTTATATAATCCTGTAATAAATTAAAACCTGGATCAGATATCAAAGGAGACCCAGCATCAGAAATAAGGGCAATTGAAGAGTTTTTTTGATAATTTTCTATATTTTTAATTAGTTTTTTTTCATTATAATCATGTAATGCAAATAATTTCTTTTTAATGCCTAACTTATTTAATAGTTTAAGAGAATGATTAGGATTTTCACAAACAATATAATCAACCAAGCTCAAAACCTTTTTTGCTCTAAGAGTTATATCTTCAAGGTTTCCAATGGGAGTTGATACTATGTACAAGCCTGTTTTTAATTTATTCATTCTAATTAATATTCTATTTACAGTGTCATGCTCACCAGTAAATGATTATTTAAATAAAGGAGTAATTACAGAAAAAGAATCTGAAAAAGTAAATATCGATTTGCTAGCAACTCCCTCAATTCAAGAGATTAATAAAGAAGAGGTTATGGTTGCCAAACCGCCTATTATAAAAAATGAAATATCAAAAAAAATTGAAGTAATTTTACCTAAATATTCAAAGACTGAAATAACTAAGAGCTTAATAAATTCTTTTGAATTATCGATTTACAAGAAAGAAATAAAAAATATTTCACTTAATATTAATCTTTACAATGATTTAAATGAATTAAACGAAATAATGTTATCAAAAACAGAACCAGGTAAAATTTTTATTGGAACACTAAACTCTGATGCTACAAAAATTGTTCAAAACTATTGTGAAAAGGATATTATTTTCTTTTCTTTTGCTCCTGATAAAAATTTAGCAAAAGATTGTGTTTATTTAATTAATTTTTTCCCCGAAGATGACTTAACTGCATTGTTTAATTTTTTTCCAGAGGATTCTAAAATAACATTACTATTTCCAGAGAATTATTATGGTTATAATATTAATAATATAATTGATTCAATTGCTTCAGAAAGTAAATCTATTTTAATTAACAGAGCTTCTTACAAAGAAGATCTAACAAATGCTAGAGAGGCAATTAAAGAGCTTGGAAAATATGAATTGCGCAAATATGAATTAGATAGACAAAAAAAAATATTAGAGACAAAAAATGATGAAGATTCAAGAAAAGCTCTAAAAAAAATTAAAAAATTTGAAACATTGGGCGATGTTGATTTTACGCACATAATACTTCCTGATTATAGTATTAGACTTTTAGAAATAGCTCCACTTTTACCATTTTATGACGTTGACCCAGATAAAGTTCAGTTTGTTGGGACCGGAGTTTGGGATGACAAAGTTTTTTTTGATGAGCCTTCATTACAAGGTGCAATTTTTTCAGGCATTGAGGAGTTTAACAGAAAAGATTTTTTTGATGACTATGAATATATACACAATGAAAAACCACTTAGAACTGCAACAATACCATATGATTTAACAGGTTTAATATCTTATATAATTGATAAAAAGATGAATACCCAAGAAGTGCATGATTTTTTAGAAAAGGGTGATGTAAAGTTTGATGGAATTGATGGCAAGTTTTATTTTTTAAATAAAATAATTTTCAGAGAATTAGATATTTTGCAAATAAAAGATGGGGAAGCAAAAAAACTATTCTAAACTTAATAAATATTTTCTCAATTTTTTTATGGCAATTTGTCTATGGCTAATAGAATTTTTTTTGGTAAGTGGCATTTCAGCAAATGTATCATTATAATTTTTTGGTATAAATATTGGATCATAACCAAAGCCCTTAACCCCTTTAATTTTTTTAGATATTTTGCCTTCTATCTCTCCATTAAATAATAAATGTTCTTTTTTATTTATAACTAGGCAAATACTAGTTTTAAAAATAGCTTTATCATTGTTGGCCCTTTTGATTTCTAAGGCTATTTTTTTGAATGCATCAGTTAAGCCATTATTTATTTCTAAAAATTTTTTTGACTTAACTCCTGGATTGCCACTCATAGCTTCTATACAAATCCCTGAGTCATCTGCAAAACAAGGCTTATTAAAAATATTATAACCATAAGAAGCTTTAATTTTTGCATTTTCTTCAAATGTCTTTCCTGTTTCGTTAGGAGATTCTATTTTTTCAAATTCATTCAAGCTTAAAAGTTTTATTTCTAAATTAGAAAACATATTTTGAATCTCAAATATTTTATTTTTATTATTTGAAAAAAAAATTACTTCTTTCACTTTTTATAATGATAAAATTTCTTTTTGTTTTTTTATTATTGTCGATACACCATACTTGGCCAAATTAAATAACTCTTCAAATTGCTCGGTACTAAAGAAATATTCCTCTCCAGTAACTTGTATTTCTGCAATTTTCCCACTTTCACAGATTACAAAATTTGCGTCAACATCTGCATTAGAGTCTTCAAAATAATCAAGATCCAAATTAGCTTGATTTTTAATTATGCCTGCTGAAACTGCGCCAATAAAATCTTTAATTATTGGTTTTGTTAAATTGTAGTTTTTTTTTAAAAAACTTATCGCTTGATACAAAGCCACAAAACCACCACTTATTGAAGCAGTTCTTGTTCCACCGTCAGCTTGGATTACATCACAATCAATTTTAATTTGTCTTTCTCCTATATTTTCAAGATTGATAATTGATCTTAAACTCCTACCAACAAGCCTTTGTATTTCTTGTGTTCTACCAGTTTGTCTTCCTCTTGATGCCTCTCTATCAATCCTTGTGTTGGTTGAGCGAGGTAGCATACCATATTCTGCTGTAACCCAACCTTTTCCAGAGTTTTTGAGCCAGTGGGGCGTTTTTTCATCAATTGAAGCAGTACATAATACGTGCGTATTTCCAAATTTTACTAAGCAGGAACCCTCAGCATGCAAATTGACGTTGATTTCAAAAGATATTTCCCTCATTTGATCAAATGTTCTGCTTTCTCTCATTTTTTTTCTTCTTTTTATTTTGTTAATTTTTTATTATTCATTTAATATTTTAAAATACCAGTATGTCAGAAAACTTATATTTAGAATTGAGCGATAGATCAAAGCAAATATTTAAAAGTGTTGTTGAAACATATCTAGAAACTGGAGCATCATCTAGCTCAAAAGCCATTTTAAAAAAAGAAGATATTAATTTATCCTCATCTTCTATAAGATTAATATTGGCAGATTTAGAGCGAGAAGGGCTTTTGTTTGCTCCACACACTTCTGCAGGGAGGTTGCCAACTGATAAGGGCATGCGCCTTTTTGTTGATGGATTATTAGAATTTGGAAGATTAACTGAAGACGAACAAGCAATAATTAAACAACAATGTTTGTCAAAAGGATCAAGCTTTACCGATGTTTTGGATGAGGCCTCAAAACTTATATCAGGTTTATCAAATCATGCCGGAATTGTTGTAGCTCCAAAATATCAAAGTTCAATAAAACACATTGAATTTATTCGCATAAATCATACACAGGTGATGTCAATTATTGCAAGCACTAAGGGGCACGTAGAGAATAGAATAATAGATGACGGAGGAAATTACTCTGATAGTTTATTACGAGAAATATCTAATTTTTTAAATAATAAATATTCGAATCAAAGTATTCAAGAAATTAGGAACAAAATTAAATCAGATATTAAAGACTCAAAAGGCAGAATAGAACTTCTTTCTAAAAACCTAATTCAGAAAGGAATACTAGAAATAGCCCCCAATTCAGAAAACCCATATATTTTTTTGCATGGCCAATCTAGTTTATTGAAAGATGACATTGTTTCTAAAGATTTAGATCAAATAAGAAAATTGTTTGATGACATTGAGAATAAAACAACTTTTGTAGATATTTTAGAAAATACAAACTCTGCAAAAGGAGTTCAGATTTTTATTGGATCTCAAAATTTTTTGTTTAAGCACTCTGGTCTTTCTATGGTAATGGCCCCATATAAAAATAAAGAACAAAAGATTATTGGAGCAATTGGGGTGGTTGGACCTATGAGATTAAATTATGCTAAAATCGTCCCTTTAGTTGATTATACATCTAAAATTATAGGAAAGGTTTTAAGTTAATGAATAAAAAAGAAAAACAAGATAGCTCGCAAGAAGAAAAAAATACAAAAAGTAATGAAACTCAAAATGAAATTAAAAATGAAGAAGAAAAGAACATGGATGAAAACACTAAAAAAGAAGAAAATACTGAAAAAGAAATCATTAGTTCTTTAGAAGAAGAAATAAAGCTGCTGAAAGAAGAAAAGTTAAGACTTTTGGCAGAAATGGAAAACTTACGCAAGCGTACAGAGCGTGACAAAATGGATTCAGTCAAATATGGAAGTGTAAATCTAGCTAGAGATATATTATCTCCTAACGATAATTTGACTAGGGCATTAGATGCCATACCTGAGGCAGAAAAGAAATCTAAGACAGTTACAAACTTAATCGATGGTTTAAAAATGGTTCAAAAAGAATTTTCTACAATTTTAGAGAAACACGGAGTAAAAAAAATTGAATCACTCGACAAGCAATTTGATCATAACTATCACCAGGCAATGATGGAAATAGAAAATGATAAAATCGAGGAGGGAATAGTTGTTAATGAAATGCAAAGTGGCTATATTATGCATGATAGGCTTTTAAGACCATCCATGGTTGGGGTTTCAAAAAAATCGAACAAACACAAGGATTTTTCAACTGATAAGGATAAAAAAAAGCCTTAATTTAAAAGATTTTTCTTTTCCTATCCTTGTATTCTTCTTCTTATTTCCCATATTCTACATAGAACAATAATAGTTCAACAAACACAAACAAAGAAAGAGCAGATTTTTATATGTCAAAAGTTATAGGTATTGATTTAGGGACCACAAATTCATGTGTGGCTGTTATGGAGGGCAAAGAAGGTAAAGTCATTGAAAACTCAGAAGGAGCCAGAACAACACCTTCAATGGTTGCTTTTACCGAATCAAAAGAAAAATTAGTTGGTCAATCAGCTAAAAGACAAGCGGTTACTAATCCAGAAAACACTTTGTTTGCGATCAAACGTTTAATAGGAAGAAATTTTTCTGATCAAATTGTAAAAAAAGATAGCGATCTTGTTCCATACAAAATCGTTAAGGGAGACAATGGCGATGCATGGGTTGAATCTAGAGATGAAAAATATAGTCCAAGTCAAATAAGTGCATTTGTCTTACAAAAAATGAAAGAAACTGCAGAAAGTTATTTAGGATCACCAGTAACTCAAGCTGTTATTACTGTTCCTGCCTATTTTAATGATTCGCAACGCCAAGCAACAAAAGATGCGGGAAAAATAGCTGGGCTTGAAGTGTTGAGAATTATTAATGAGCCTACTGCAGCAGCATTAGCTTATGGATTAGATAAAAAAAAATCCGGCACAGTTGCTGTATATGATCTTGGGGGAGGAACATTTGATATTTCAATACTAGAAATTGGTGACGGTGTTTTTGAAGTTAAATCTACAAATGGTGACACACACCTAGGAGGGGAAGATTTTGATTTAGAAATAATAAATTATCTTACTGATGAGTTTAAAAAAGACAATGGTATAGATCTTCGTAAAGATAAACTTGCACTTCAAAGATTAAAAGAAGCAGCTGAAAAAGCAAAAATTGAATTATCGAGTAGCACAGAAACAGAAGTAAACCTTCCATTCATTACAGCTGATCAAAATGGTCCTAAGCATCTTACGATTAAGTTATCTCGTGCAAAATTAGAAGCCATAATAGGTGATTTGCTTAATAAAAGCTTAAAACCTTGTGAACAAGCACTAAAAGATGCCGGATTGAAAGCTTCTGATATTGATGATGTTATATTAGTTGGTGGTATGACTCGTATGCCAAAAGTTGTTGAGCTTGTTAAGAACTTTTTTGGTAAAGAGCCCAATAAAGGAGTAAATCCAGATGAAGTAGTTGCAACTGGTGCTGCGATTCAGGGAGGAGTTTTACAAGGAGATGTTAAAGATGTGTTACTTCTTGATGTTACGCCATTATCTCTTGGTATTGAAACTTTGGGTGGTGTTTTTACAAGATTGATTGATAAAAATACTACTATTCCAACAAAAAAAAGTCAGGTTTTTTCTACTGCAGAAGATAATCAGAGCGCAGTAACAATTCGTGTTTTCCAAGGAGAAAGAGAAATGGCCGCAGACAATAAATTGCTTGGTCAATTTGATTTAGTTGGCATACCCCCGGCTGCGAGAGGAATACCACAAATAGAAGTCACATTTGATATTGATGCCAATGGCATAGTTAATGTTTCAGCTAAAGATAAAGCTACAGGTAAAGAACAGCAAATTCGTATCCAGGCTTCAGGAGGATTAAGTGACGAAGATATTGAAAGAATGGTTAAAGAAGCAGAAGAAAATGCTGAAGCAGATAAAAAGAAAAGAGAAACAGTTGACTCAAGAAATCAGGCTGACAGTCTTGTTAATCAAACTGAAAAAAACATCAAAGAACACGGTGATAAAATTTCTGAAGAAGACAAAAAAAAGATTGAGTTAGATGTTGAGGAACTTAAAAAAGTAAAAGATGGTGATGATTTAGATTTAATAAAATCTAAAACCGAGCAACTAGTTCAATCTTCACTCAAGCTTGGCGAAGCGATATATAAACAGAATCCTCAAGGAGATTCTCCTCAACCTGATCCAGAAGGGGCAGAACCTTCATCAGATAAGAAGGATGATGAAAAAGTTGTTGATGCTGAATTTGAAGAAGTTGATGAAAATAAAAAAGATTAAATAAATTTAATTATTTAACAAATAGGAACTAAATGGCCGATAAAGATTTCTATGAAATTCTCGGTGTCTCTAAAAGCGCGAGTGATGAAGAAATAAAAAAATCCTATAGAAAACTTGCTATGAAATATCATCCTGATCGCAACAAGGATGATAAACAAGCTGAAAAAAAATTTAAAGAAGCCAGCGCAGCGTACGAAATTTTAAAGGATCCAAAAAAAAGATCAGCCTATGATCAGTTTGGTCATGATGCATTTCGTCAAGGAGGTGCAGGTGGGCAACATGGATTTGGAGATTTTGATTTTAGTGGTGGATTCTCAGATATTTTTGAAGAATTTTTTGGAGGAGGCTTTGGGACATCTTCGAGAAAAAGAGGCCCCTCAAGAGGAAGTGATCTTAGATATAATATGTCTATTTCTCTTCAAGAAGCTTTTAAAGGTAAAAAAACTGAAATCAGAATACCTGGTTATACCGGTTGCGATCTTTGTGGTTCTACTGGTAGCGCAGATAAATCAGGGCCAAGCACATGTTCAACATGTGATGGCCATGGAAAAGTTAGATCTACATCCGGCTTTTTTTCAATTGAAAGACCTTGTCCTAGTTGTGGAGGCGAAGGTTCCTCAATAAAAAATCCTTGCTTAAAATGCAGTGGTACGGGACAATTAAAGAAACAAAAAACAATATCTGTCACAATACCACATGGTGTTGATACTGGAACAAGAATTAGAATAACTGGCGAAGGTGAACCTGGACAAAGAGGAGCCGGCAACGGAGATTTATATATTTTTGTAGAAGTTCAGAAAGACAATCTTTTTGAAAGGCAAGATGAACATTTGTTTTGCCAAATTCCTATATCCATTATCAAAGCTATATTGGGTGGGGAAATAGAGGTTCCAACTATAGAAGGAAAAAAAGCAAGATTAACTATTCCTTCAGGTACTCAGTCAGCAACACAGTTTAGATTAAAAGGGAAAGGCATGAGTATTCTTAGGCAAAATAGAAGGGGCGATATGTATGTTGAGGCGAATGTTGAAATTCCAGTAAATCTTACATCTAAACAGAAAGCAGCGTTATTAGAATTTGAAAGAGAGGGTGGAATATCAAAAAAACATAGCCCTAAATCACAAAGTTTTTTTAGTAAAATAAAAGAAGTTTGGGAAGATTTAACTTAATTTCTTTCCAATCAAGTTTCATCAAAGTATAAGAAAAAGATGTCAAAAATAAAAGTTGCTGTAGCTGGATGCTTGGGAAGAATGGGCCAAGAAATAACAAAAGAAGTTTTACTTAATAAAAACCTATCTTTTGTTGGGGGATTTGAACATGCATCCCATCCCGATTTAAACAAAAAATTGAATAAAATTACAAACATTGATTCTGATTTTATAATTACAAAAAATGCTAATCAAATTATTAAAAAGGCTGATGTTCTGATAGATTTTACAACACCAGCTTCAACATTAAAAAACATTAAGAAAGCAGCTATCAACAAAACGGCAATTGTTATTGGGACAACTGGAATTACAACATATCAAAAAAACAAAATAAAATCTTATTCAAAAAAAATCCCAGTACTTATGTCTTCAAATATGAGTCTTGGTGTTAATTTATTATTTAATCTAGTTCAAAAAACATCATCTATTCTAAACGACAAATATTATGATATTGAAATTTCAGAAACTCATCACAAACATAAAAAGGATGCGCCTTCAGGTACTGCCATTTCGTTGGGAGAATTTGCTGCCGCAGGAAGAAAAACAAATTTTCATAAAGCTAAAGTATTAGACAGAACAAAAAAAATGTCCTCAAGAAAAAAAGGTACTATCGGATTTTCTGTCTCCAGGGGGGGTGAAATTGCAGGAGAACATAACGTTAGTTTTATAGGTCAAAATGATAGGATAGATCTTTTTCATAAGGCTAACAATAGATCAATTTTTGTAAATGGAGCTATTGAAGCTGCAATTTTTGTAAATAAAAAAAGAAACGGATTTTTCAGTATGCAAGATCTTTTCTAGTACTTTTTTGATAACTGATATGAGTAAAGAAAAAATATAATTATTAAGTTAGGTTAAAATTTTTATAACAATTTTGGATCTTATCTTTTTCATTAATTATGTTCCCTTTTTTGTCTCTTATCTCAAAGTGTTTTACTTTTGGATTATTTATCTGATTATTAAAAAAAAGAAACAACCTACAATTATTTGTATCAAATCTTGTCATTTTTGTTTTACCATCAACTCTTAGCATGTTTGGTTCACCAAGGCTTTTTTTTATCTCTAAAAAAGATTTATTTACAAAACTTACTTCAATTATTTTTTTTTGTTCAATAACCTTTTTTCTTTCTTCCTTTTTTTCAACCTCAACAGTTTCTTTTTCTTTTTCTATGAAAATTTGATTTTCAGTCTCTAAAGAATCAACACCATCTTTTTGAGTCTTTGTGGCTTCTTTTTTTTCTCCAATGTCTGTTATTGTTTTTTTGATACTTTCAGTTGCTTTTGTGACCTCTTTCGCAACTTCAATAGTAGAACACCCAATTAGGAGAAAAAAAATTAAAGAAAAAAATAATATCCGCATTGCTCAAAGAGTAAAATAATTATATTCTAAAAACCAAATAATGCTTACATTAATCAAATCACCATTCATAGAATATAAATTAACAATTTTGAGAAATAAAAACACCTCAAACTCATTATTTAGGCAAACTATGAATGAAATAAGCTATCTTATTGCTGCAGAGGTATTGAAGCATTTAGAATTTAAAAAAACCAATATTCAAACACCACTTAAAAAAACTAATGGCCTTTCATTAAAGTGTGACCCAATTATAATACCAATTCTAAGAGCAGGTCTTGGACTTGTTGAAGGATTTGTAAAATTTTTACCAAATGTAGAAAAAGGACATATAGGGCTTTATCGTGATGAACAAACTTATCAGCCAGTTGAATATTTATGCAAGTTACCCAAAGTTAAAAATAAGATTGTTTTAATTTTGGACCCTATGCTTGCAACTGGAAACTCTTCATCTGCCGCTATAGATTTAGTAAAAAATAAAGGTGTAAAAATAAAAAATATCAAATTGATTTCGCTACTAGCTGCTCCAGAAGGAATTAAAAATCTTAAAAATAAACAAAAACAACTTCATATTTTTACCTGTAGTATTGACAAAAATTTGAATAAGAAAAAATTTATTGTCCCGGGCTTAGGAGATGCTGGAGATCGATATATGGGTACTTAAGTAGAAAATTTGTCTATTTATCCACCATCTCATTTTTAAAATAATTTTTTTTTGTAATAAAAATGTTATCAAGGAACTATCTATAATTCTAAAAAAAGGGAGACTTTTAGTATGAAGAAAATTTTAAGTATTTTTGTTGTTTCTTTTGCACTTGTATTTTCTACAAGTTCGTTTGCAAACACAATAGGTGTTATTTATGACTCTGGCGGTAAGTTTGATAAATCTTTTAACGAACTAGCATACAATACAGCTGAAAGAGTAAAGAATGAATTAGGTTGGGGAATGATTGAGTTTGAAGCTGCTAACAATACTCAAATTGAGCAAGGAATGAGAAAAGTTGCTGATAGAGGAGCTAGTTTAATTGTTGCTATGGGTTTTGCTCAAGCAGATGCTGTTGCAGCAATCGCTCCAGAATATCCTGATATAAATTTTGTTGCAGTTGATGTTTGTTGGGTAGATGATCCTGCTGGGAACATATACCAAGCATGCTACAAAGAACACGAAGGTTCTTTTTTAGTAGGAATGATTGCCGCAATGGCATCAACATCTGGTACAGTAGGCTTTGTTGGAGGAATGGACATTCCTTTAATCAGAAAATTCCAAGGTGGTTATGAGCAAGGCGCTAAATATGTTAATCCAAACATTGAAGTATTGGCAAACATGACAGGCACAACTCCAGAAGCTTGGAATAATCCAACTAAGGGAGCTGAGCTAACTAAAGCACAAATAGATAATGGTGCGGATGTTGTTTATCAAGCTGCTGGTGGAACTGGTATTGGTGTTCTTCAGGCTGCTGCAGATGCAGGAATATTAGGCATTGGTGTTGATACAAATCAAAACTGGATGCACCCAGGTAATATGCTTACTTCTATGTTAAAGAGACTAGACTTAACTATTTTTGAGCAAGCTGAAAAAACAGCTGCTGGAAGATTTGAGTCAGGTATTCATATTCTAGGCCTTGCTGAAGGGATGGTTGGATATGCTACAGAAGATGGTCAAGTAACTTCAGAAATGGAAGCCGCAGTTAAAGCTGCTTCTGCTGGAATTATAAATGGCTCTATAGCTGTTGCTGACTGGTCACAAGAATAAAGTAAAAATATAATTTCTAGGTGAGACCTTAACACATAAAAATTTATGGTCTCACCTATCTTAGAACTAAAAGATATAAATAAATCATTTGGTCACGTTCACGCAAATAAAAATATTAATTTAAAAATAAATAAAGGCACGATTCATGGAATAATTGGTGAAAATGGTGCGGGCAAATCAACTTTAATGAGCATTGTATTTGGTCTTTATCAAGCAGATTCAGGAACAATAAGTGTTAATGGAAATGAAACTAAATTAAAATCCCCACGTGACTCAATTTTGAGTGGCATAGGTATGGTACATCAGCATTTTATGTTGGTAGAAAATTTTACAGTTTTAGAAAATATTATTTTAGGCTTTGAGGGAGAGTTTGTTTTTGGAAAAAAATTAGAGAAAGCAAAAGAAGATTTAAAAAATCTTTGTGAAACTTACAAACTTAACATAGATCTTAATTCAACTATTTCAGATTTATCTGTTGGTTTTCGTCAAAGGGTTGAAATCTTAAAATCACTATATCGGGGAGCAGATATACTTATTTTAGATGAACCTACAGGAGTCTTAACACCTCAAGAAGTTGATGAACTTTTTAAAATATTGCGTTCTTTAAAAAATGAGGGAAAAACTATAGTTTTAATTACTCACAAATTAAATGAGATCATGTCTTTAACAAGCGAGGTTTCTGTTATGCGTCAAGGTGAGATGGTCGGACATAAAAAAACTGCTTCAACAAATAAAGAAGATTTGGCAGAAATGATGGTGGGAAGAAACGTTTTGCTTAGAATAAACAAATCTTCCACAAAGCAAGGAAATGTAGTTTTTAGTGTCAAAGACTTAGTAGTAAAAGATGATTTAGATATAACTAGAGTAAAAAATGTAAGCTTTGATATTCATGAAGGAGAGATTTTAGGGTTAGCAGGAGTTACAGGCAATGGACAAACTGAACTTTTAGAGGCTTTATCAGGTATACGAAAAATTGAGTCAGGTGAGATACAACTTTTTGATGAAACTATTTCCAATAAAAATATTTTTTTAGATCCTAAAAGCTTAAAGGAAAAAGGCTTGGCACATGTTCCAGAAGATAGGCAAAGAATGGGCCTAGTAACAGATTTTAAAGCATGTGAAAATTTAATTTTTGGCTATCATCATCAAGAGCCATTTTCTAAAACATCTATTCTAAAAGAAAAAGACATATTATCTTTTTCAAAAAAGGTTATGAAAGAATATGATGTAAGACCAAGTTCACCCAATTTAATTACATCAAATTTTTCTGGAGGTAATCAACAGAAAATAATATTGAGTCGTGAACTTAATGAAAATCCAAAAGTTTTATTAGTTGGCCAGCCTACAAGAGGTGTAGATATTGGAGCAATAGAGTTTATTCATCAAAGACTTATTGATATGAGGGATAAAGGGGCGGCAATACTTTTAGTGTCAGTTGAATTAGATGAGGTATTATCCTTATCTGATAGAATAGTTGTAATGTTTGACGGTAATATTGTTGGAGAGAAAATAAATAAAAACGTTACTGATCGTGAATTGGGTTTATTAATGGCAGGAGTTGCGTAATGGCAGCTATAGTTGACAAAACTAAAGTACCTTGGTGGGTTGCTAATTTAATAGTTCCTCTTGTCAATTTAATACTCGCACTTTTAGTTTCTGGATTATTCATATTTATTGCTGGTGAAAATCCTTTTCAAGCAGTTAGACTTATAATTTATGGATCATTTGGATATATCGAAGGCTTTGCATATACTCTTTATTATACAACAAATTTTATTTTTACTGGTTTAGCATTTGCTGTAGCATTTCATTGTCGACTTTTTAATATCGGTGGTGAAGGACAAGCATACATTGGTGGTCTGGGAGTTTTTCTTGTTGCAATTAATTTTAGTTTTTTACCCATTCCAATTGTTTGGCTATTATCAATAATAGGCGCAGTAGTTTTTGGTGCTGCTTGGGCTTATATTCCTGGTTATCTTCAAGCAAAAAGAGGGAGTCATGTTGTAATCACAACAATAATGTTTAATTTTATTGCATCATCTTTAATGGTTTTTTTACTCGTTGATGTAATTCGTGACACGAATCAAATGGGTCCACACACAGTAGCGCTCCCAAAAGAATTATGGTTTCCAACATTCAAGGAGTTTGCTCATTTAATAGGAATAAAAATAAGATACTCTCCTTTAAATATCTCTTTTTTAATTGCGATTATTGCTTCATTTTTTGTTTGGTTTTTAATTTGGAAAACAAAATGGGGGTACGAAATGAGAGCAGTTGGACATAATACACAAGCTGCCATATATGCAGGAATTTCTCCTCATAAAAATATAATTATAGCAATGTTAATTTCAGGAGGACTTGCAGGAATGTTGGGAATAAATGAAATTCTTGGAGTGCACCATAAAATTGTTGCAGGTTTTCCAGCCGGGTATGGTTTTACTGGAATTGCTGTTGCGCTGATGGGAAGAAATCACCCAATAGGAATATTTCCAGCAGCTTTTTTATTTGGCATTTTATATCAAGGCGGTTCAGAAGTTACTTTTGATATGCCCAACATAACAAGATACATGTTTGTTGCAGTTCAAGGTGTTATAATTTTATTTAGTGGTGCTTTAGAAAATTTATTCAGACCACAAATTGAAAATTTTTTTGTGAATCGACTTAATTTAAAGAAGGTTACATAATGGAAAACCTAGCTGATATTGCCTCATTATTTAATTCAACTTTTAGAATTTCAACACCTTTAGTTTTTGCCGCCATGGCAGGTCTTTTTGCTGAGAGGTCAGGAGTTATTGATTTTAGTTTAGAGGGAAAAATGTTGACCGCTGCATTTGTTGCAGCTGTAGGGTCATATTATTTTGGCTCTCCTTGGTTAGGATTGTTATTAGCAATAATTGCTTGCGTTAGTTTATCAATGTTACATGGTTTTGCGTCTGTTACTCATAAGGGAGACCAAGTAGTCTCTTGCGTAGCTATAAATATTTTAATGATTGGTTTAACCACTGCTCTAGCAGCAGCTTGGTTTGGGCAAGCAGGCTTGACCCCAACTTTGAATGATAGTCAGAGATTTTTAGAAATAACATTACCGTTTGCTGAAAATTTAAAAGATGTTCCAATCGTTGGCTTGGTTTATAGTGATATTTTAAGTGGACATTATATATTTGTTTACATAGCATATCTTTCTGTGCCTGTGGTTTTTTGGATTGTTTTTAAAACTAGTTTTGGGCTAAGGCTCCGAGCTGTTGGAGAAAATCCCAGTGCTGTTGACACAGCTGGTATTAATGTTTTTTCAATGAGATACAAAGCATTAATGGTCAATGGAGTTTTAATTGCTTTTGCTGGCGCACATCTCTCTACAGCAGTTAATGCAAATTTTTTTAGAGAAATGTCAGCTGGTCGAGGCTATCTAGCTTTAGCAGCATTAATTTTTGGAAAGTGGCATCCCAAAACTGCTTTAATTGCATGTTTGCTTTTTGGTTTTACTGATGCTTTACAGATCAGGTTACAAGGAGTAGAATTGCCAATGGTTGGCACCATTCCAGTCCAACTTATTCAGGCAATTCCGTATGTTTTGACAGTTATACTTTTGGCAGGTTTTGTTGGGAAAGCTATTGCTCCTAATGCAATAGGCCAACCATATATTAAAGAAAGGTAGAATTTTTTTTATTATAAACTATATGATATTTAAAAAAACATGGATAAGATCTTTTTACGCAAAAACGGTTTAAAACCAACTCAACAAAGATTAATACTTTCAAAAATTTTATTCTCTGGAATTGATAAACATTTTACTGCAGAGGAAATTAGAGATTTGGTTTCAAAAAAAGGCCACAAAATGTCTTTTGCGACAATATATAATAATTTGCATAATTTTGTTGATGCTGGTTTATTAAAAAAAAGACAAGTAAATAACAATCGATCCTACTTTGATAATAATGTTACAAATCACTTCCATTTATTTGATGAGGAAAAAGGAACCCTCGTTGACCTTCCTAATACATCTGTAAAATTTTCTAAATTACCAAAGATACCAAAAAACAAAAAAATTAAAAATATAAATCTGGTAATAAATATTCAAAAAAAAACTAGATAAACTTTAGATTAGAATTATTCTAATATATTGACATTTTTTATTATAGATTTAAATATTTAGTAATTAATAAAAGGGGGATAAACATGAGTGAAGTAAGTAAATGCCCAGTTATGCATGGAGCTGTGACTAAAAATAGTGGTAATGCAACATCAAATAGAGATTGGTGGCCCAATCAATTAAATTTAAATATTCTTCACCAACATGATAAAAAATCTAATCCTTCAAGCGATGATTTTAATTATAGAAATGAATTTAAGAATCTTGATTATAATGCATTAAAAAAAGACTTAAACAATCTTATGACAGATTCCCAAGACTGGTGGCCTGCAGATTACGGTCATTATGGTCCCTTTTTTATTCGCATGACTTGGCATGCGGCTGGAACTTATAGAACCGGCGATGGACGTGGAGGTGGAGGAACGGGTGCTCAACGTTTCGCACCACTGAATAGTTGGCCTGATAATGGAAATTTAGACAAAGCCCGACGTTTACTTTGGCCTATTAAACAAAAATATGGAAATAAAATTAGTTGGGCTGATCTTGTGATTTTAGCAGGTAATGTTGCCATTGAATCAATGGGAGGCAAAACTTTTGGCTTTAGTGGGGGGCGCAACGATATATGGTCACCTGAAGAAGATATTTACTGGGGAAAAGAAAAGGAATGGCTTGCTAACAATCGTTATAGTGGCGAAAGAGATCTTGAAAACCCTCTTGCAGCTGTTCAAATGGGTTTAATTTATGTTAATCCAGAAGGTCCAGATGGGAATCCAGATCCATTAGCTAGTGCGAAAGATATTCGTGAAACATTTGCACGCATGGCAATGAATGATGAAGAAACAGTTGCTTTGATTGCAGGAGGTCATACCTTTGGAAAAGTTCATGGCGCTGGTGATGCAAGTTTAGTTGGAGCCGCTCCTGAAGGTGCGCCTATAGAAGAAATGGGATTAGGCTGGAAAAATGCTCACGGCAAAGGCAAGGGTCGTGATACAATAACTAGTGGACTTGAGGGGGCATGGACTCCAAATCCAATAAAATGGGACAATGGATATTTTGATATGCTTTTTGGATATGATTGGAAACTTGTTAAAAGTCCTGCTGGAGCTAATCAATGGCATGCAATTAATCAAAAGCAAGAAGATTTAGCTCCTGATGTAGAAGACTCATCTATTCGAGTTCCAACAGTAATGCTTACATCAGACATGGCGATGCGTGAAGATCCTATATACAATAAAATTTCAAAAGATTTTCATAAAAATCCTAAGAAGTTTCAAGATGCTTTTGCTCGCGCGTGGTTTAAATTATTACATAGAGATATGGGTCCAAGAAGTCGTTATATTGGTCCAGAAGTTCCAAAAGAAGAACTTATTTGGCAAGATCCAATTCCACTTGGAAATACTGATTACGATATTGAAGGTGTTAAAAATTTAATCTCTAATAGCGGGCTGACTATTCAGGAAATGATTGAAACTGCTTGGGCAAGCGCATCAACTTTTAGAAACTCAGATATGCGTGGTGGAGCTAATGGTGCCCGAATAAGACTAAAACCACAAAAAGACTGGGAAGTTAACAAACCAGATCAACTTTCTCGAGTTTTGTCAGTTTTAGAAAAAATTTCAAAAGACAGTGGAGCATCACTTGCAGATGTTATTGTCCTTGCTGGCAATGTAGCGATTGAAAAAGCATCTGGAGAAAAAGTGCCTTTTATAAGTGGACGAGGTGATGCAACTAAGGATCAAACTGATGCGAACTCATTTGATGTTCTTGAGCCTGAAGCCGATGCATTTCGTAATTATCAAAAAGCAGATTATACAATTAGCCCTGAAGAAATGATGCTTAATAGAGCTCAACTCCTTAATCTTACAGCGCCTGAAATGACAGTTTTAATTGGTGGATTGCGATCATTAGGTATAACATCTAAAAATTATAGCTCTTTTACAGATACTCCAGGAAAATTAACAAACGATTTTTTTGTTAATCTTCTTGATATGAAATTAGAGTGGAAACCTAATGGTTCTAATTCATCATATCAAGCAATAGATCGCTCTACAGGTAAAGAAATAAGATCTGCCTCAAGAGTAGACCTTGCATTTGGATCAAACTCTCAACTAAGAGCTTTATCAGAATTTTATGCTTCTAATGACAATAAGCAAAAGTTTATTAAAGATTTTATAAGTGCATGGAATAAAATAATGAATGCAGATCGATTTGATATTGAATAATTATAAAATAAAAATTTTATTTAGTGCCTGGATGCCAAGATTTAGGAGCTAATTCAAAATCTGAATAATTAAATCCCGGCGAAACTGTACAACCTATCAGTGAATATTCCCCATTAGATTTCATGCTAAACCATGTTTTTGATTTAATGATTATATGTAAATTTTGATT
>MDSW01221986.1_pt1 | contig 33178 bp, 28 predicted proteins | sample 811171 | NCBI WGS metagenome assembly MDSW01 (sample SAMN05326641, study PRJNA326480) | marine metagenome | isolation source: seawater | place: Atlantic Ocean: North West | collected 2012 | reverse complement strand
GGGGTCAGATACCCTCTTGGATTTCAACCCCGGCCATCGGGATCTCAGCCCGAAACGGCTGTCCTGACTTGATCACGCCGTAGATCAGGTGCACCAGCTTTCGCATGCTTGCACCCACGATCGCCTTCGGTGCTAATCCTCGTCTTTCTAAGCGCTTCGCCATCGCGAGGATGACCGGATTGTGGCGTTTCGCCACCATGCCGGGCATGTAGAGCGATTTTCGTGCGGCAGTATGCCCGGCTCGCGAGATCGTAGTGCGGCCGTTGATTGAGGTGCCGGACTGCTTTTGTCTGGGCGTTACGCCGATGAAGGCGGCGAGCGCCTTCGCACTGTTGAACCGGCGCACATCGCCTATATAGGCCAGGAACTGAGCCGAAGCGCGAGGCCCGACGCCGGGAATGCTGCGCATCAATTCGGCATCCTGTTTGAGTTCGGGATGACCGTCGATGTGGTTATCGATATCCGACTGAATCTTGGCGATCTGGTTGTCGAGCCACGTCACGTGTTCTTCGACCATCGACTGCACGCTGGACGGCGTTCCCTGTTCCAGCGCTTCGATCCGGTTAAGTTCTTGCTGGCGCATGTCGATCAACGCCTGCAATCGGTCGACCAGCGCTCGGAGCTCACGAACGGCGAGGCTCGGAGGTTGCCAGATATCCAGATCGGCTCGTTGAGCGAACTTCGCCAGTAGCCTGGCGTCGGCTTTATCGGTCTTGTTCCGACTCAACTCGCTTTGGGCAAAACCGGTGATTCGGGCCGGATTGACCACGCTGATCGCCCAGCCGGCATCGGATAACGCGATAGCCACGGCTTCGCTGTACGGACCGGTGGCTTCCAGCACGATCGGCGCGTCGACCGGCAGGTCGCGTTGAGCCAGCCATAGATCCAGTTCGGCATGGCCGGCGGCGGTATTCTTCAATACCCTGGTCTTGATCTTGTCGCCGACGGCGACACAGACATCGAGCTTCTTCTTCGAGACATCAATACCCACGGCATGCTCATTCATCGTGCCCTTCCTCGTATGCAGGCTCTGAGTGCAATACTCGGCCTAAGTTACCCTTCGGAATGGATGAACGAGACAACGGGCCGGCGGACTTATCTGACCCACAGGCTGTGCCGCCTAAAGTCTTGCCAGCCTCAACCGGCCCGGCCGCTTCATCAGGACTAACGTCCTGTTTTATTTCGGCTTCGTCAAGATACGAGGTCTTGCGTTGCTACAAACAAAAAGATCTGACTCGGCGATTTTACTCGACAGCGACGGCCAGACCAGGAAACAGCGCTTTAAGAAATAGCTGTTTGCTGGAAAAATGACATATCAGCTGTCAATGGGTCATAACTCCAACCGTTTCAACAAAAGTTACACTTTCTAGCCTGCAAAGGCGGCAAGACCTGCCGCGTATGTCGTGCGGCTGAAAGCCGGCCCGGATGAGCGCTGACTTCTTGGTTGGTCGGTGGTAACTACCCATGACTGGCCGCGGCTGAAAAGCCGTTGATCAGAATGACGCCGAACACGATGGCGGCGATTCCTGCGATGGCCGGGGTATCCAGAGGCTGGCGCAGGACATAAGCGCCGATCAGCGTGGTGGCCACGATGCCCAGACCGCCCCAAATGGCATATGCCACGCCCAGCGGGATGGTCTTGAGGACCAGTGTCAGCAGGTAAAATGACACGCCATACGCTGCGAGCATCCCAATGCTCGGCCATAGCCGAGTGAACTGTGCTGACTTGGCCAGCAGAGTCGTGCCGATTACCTCAGCGGCAATTGCCGTAATCAGGAAACCATAGGCCCAGATCAACGCACGCATACGCGCCTCTTTTGAATTCAGCCGAGACGATACCCGTCGGAGAGCTGGTTTGCTTGGCGGCCCACGTTTCCGATGCGATCGGGGTGGCGTATTCTCGGGCGCCGATCTTCTCGCACGGGCTGTCATGTTGAAATATATCGACCGTTTCACGCTGTTGTTGCTTGCGGTGATCGTCGTGGCTGTTGTGGCGCCGATCGACGGCACGCCGGCCGCGGTCGTGCAGTGGATCAACGAGATCGCGATTGCCGGCTTGTTCTTCTCGCACGGTGCGGCTTTGTCGCCGGAGTCGGTGCGACGCGGGGCCGGTCAGTGGCGACTGCAGGTCGCGATTCTGGCTATGACGTTCATTGTCTTCCCGTGCGTGGTGCTGCCGGTGTCCTGGCTGGCGCCGGTATTGTTGCCGGCCGCGCTGGGCACCGGGTTTTTGTATCTCGGCGCGTTGCCGTCGGCGGTGACGTCATCTATCGCGTTTACGGCCATCGCGCGGGGCAACGTGCCGGCTGCCATCTGTGGTGCCGCGGCGTCGAACGTGTTCGGCATGATGGCTACGCCGTTTGTATTCATGCTTTTGGCGCAAAGCGGCGGCCACGCGGGGCTGGACGTTGGCCACGCCTTGATCCAGATCGTGATTCAGCTCCTTCTGCCCTTCGCGCTCGGCCAGGCGCTGCGGCCCTGGCTGGCCGGTTTCATGGATCGGCATGAAAAAGCGGCGGCGCGCTACGACCGCGGTGTGATTCTGTTGATCGTCTATACAGCGTTTTCACAGTTCGTGGCCAGCGGCTACTGGCGCGATACGCCGGCCTGGGCGCTCGTCGCTGCGGTGGTGATTTGTAGTGTGCTTTTGGCAGTTATGATCAGCCTGGCGGTGGGGATTGCGCGCGCTCTACGTTTTTCGCGCGCGGACGAGGCTGCCCTGCTGTTCTGTGGCTCGAAGAAGAGCCTGGCGTCGGGGCTGCCGATGGCCAACGTGTTGTTTGCGCATCAGCCGGGGCTTGGGCTGATCATCCTGCCGATCATGATCTACAACCAGACACAGATTATCGTGGGCGCGCTGATTGCGCGTCGCTACGAGCGCAAGGCTGTCGCGGAAGCCGAGCGCGCCGGCGGTGTGGCATCGTGATCCCGGGCGCGTGGCGCCAAAGCGCCGGGCTCTGGACGGTCATCGCGGTCGTCTCGTCCGGCATCACCCTGCCCTTTGGTGAATCGGTCATTGGCGTTCAGCTGGCCGCGATCGGGCGGAGTTTCTCAGCGGACGGCACGTCGCTCCAGTGGCTGGTCAATGGCTACATGCTCACCTTTGCCACGAGCATCCTCGTGGCCGGCGTGGCGGCCGACAAACTGGGCCGGCGCCGGCTGTTCGCGGTGGGTCTAGGGGTGGTGGGCGTGTCCAACGCGCTGGCTATTGTGGCGCCAAGCCTGGGCGGGCTGATCGCGCTGCGCGCAGCGGCCGGTCTCGGTGCCGGTACGCTGCTGGCGACCGGGCCGGCCCTGCTGGCGGCACGCTTTCCGGCCGACGACAAGCATCGCGCCCGGGCCTTTGCCGCGTTCGGCTCGGCGGCCGGCAGCGGGATTGCCTTCGGGCCGTTGGTCGGAGGCCTGGTGATGGATCAGCTGGGCTGGCGGGCGGTCTTTGCCGTTTATCTGCCGTTTATCGGGCTGGCGGCCCTGCTTTTGCCCCGCATCGCGCCCTCGCGTGACCCGGATGCCCCGCCGATGGATGTTCTAGGCATCGCGTTGTTCATGGCGGTGCTGGGCTTGCTGGTACTGGCCATCCAGGGCGCAGGGTTTTCGCCGTACTGGCGCAGCGTGTTTACGCTTGTCGCTATTGGGCTGCTGGCCGTACTGGTGGTCGTGGAGCGTCACCGGCGCTACCCGGCGATCGCGCCGGGTTTATTCGCCAACCCGACGTTTCGTGTGATGTCGCTGACAATGACCTGCTGGCAGATCGGGGTGGCTATTTCCATGGTGTATGTGCCGGCGGTCGCAGTGGCCGGTCTTGGCGCCAGCCCGGCCGTGGCCGGGGCCTCTATTCTGCCGATGGCGATATTGCTGTTTATTTCAACGCCGCTTGGGCCCTGGCTGGTCGCCCGCGTTGGCACGGGCGGGTTCGTGGTGACGTGTATCGGTGCGATGGCGCTGGGCGACGGTATTGTCTGTCTTGGGCTGGCCGCAACCGCACCCTGGGCGACGGTCGGCCTGGTGGCCGGCCTGTCGCTGATCGGGCTCGGCGGCGGTGCCGCCAACGGCAGTATGGATAATCTGGCCATGGGCACGATCGATGCCGCAAGAGCTGGCATGGCAGCCGGTCTGTTCCAGACGGTGCGGATCGGCTCGGCGGCGCTGGCCGTGGCAGCCGCGGGCAGCGTGGTGGCCATCGGCCACGAGCCTGCAGCACCGGGCGCGGTCGATGCGGGCCTTGCAGCGCGCTACGCGGCACTGGCCGGCGTGGCAGCTGCGGTGATGGGGGTACTGGCACTGCTATGTATCTTTGTTTTGAAAACAGCGCGAGGAGCTGCTCGAACATGAAACTTTATGGCGTTGCCTTATCGCCTTTCGTGCGCAAGGTGTTATTCACGTTTGGCGAGCTCGGGCTGGTGGGCGAGACGATCGACGTGGCCCCGCACAGCACCGATGCCGACTTCCGCCGAACCAGCCCGGCCGGGCGCATTCCCGGCTTTGCCGACGGCGATTTTCTGATCAACGACTCGGCGGCGATCTGTCGCTATCTGGTGGTGCGCGAGCGCAGCGAGCTGATGGGCGGGCCCAGCCCGCAGCGTCAGGGGCGTATCGTGCAGTGGGAGACCTGGGGCGACGCCGCGCTAGCGCCTGCTCTCATGACCCCGCTCCTGGAGCGCGTTGTCAAGCCCGTGCGGCTGAAACAGACCACCGATGAGGATGCGGTCGACAAGGCCGTTCGCGATGCGCTGCCCCCGGCGTATGAGGCCCTGGACAAGGCACTGGCCGAGCGCGGGCCCTGGCTGATCGGCGAGGTGTTTTCACACGCCGATATCGCCATCGGCGCGCACATGGCCAGTGCCGAACTGGCCAACGTCTTGCCCGATGAGGCTCGTTTCAAGCATCTGACGGCATGGTTGTCGCGTGTGCAAGAGCGGCCCGCCTATCAGACGACGATGGAACAGACGCGTGCGACGATTAAACGTCTTGAGAACGGTTAGTTAAACCCGGCGAACCGCCCTGGCGTGCAGCGCGCGCACAGCCGGTGCCAGCTCGGCATCGGGCCCGTCCACGGGCACGTCCGGGGCGATCGCGTTGATCGAGAGAGCGGCCACCGGCGGCGCGGAGGCCCCCAGCTCGCCCAGCCAGGCCACGAGCTGGTCCATCGAACTGGCATAGACGATACGCCCCAGGCCCACCCAGGCATGGGCGGCGGCGCACATCGGACAGTGCTCGCCCGAGGTATAGACCGTGGCGTGGCGCCGAGCCTCCGGCGTGAGGTTCTGGGCCGCCCAGCGCGCGAGTGCGAACTCTGGGTGCTGGGTGGCATCGCCGCCGCCCACGAGGTTGCGCTCTTCTCGGAGCACGTGGCCGTTGCCGTCGACCAAAATCGAGCCAAACGGCTCGTCGCCGGCTTCAACCGCTGCCTCTGCCAGCGCCACACAGCGCTTTAAATACTCGCGGTCGTCGGTCGTGATCGTCATGGGGTAGCTCACTTGTTTGATCATGCGCAGGCTTGCCGGCTGCACGAATCCGGCGCTAATTAGGCGGTTTTACTGGAATGAGCGCGTCAGCCCTCGCGGGCGGCGTCAATATCCAGCAATACGTCTTCTAGACGCTGGCGATGTGTACCGGGCTCGGCCCAGAGGCCGCGCTGGATCGCTTCCATCAAGCGCTCGCTCATGTCTTGCAGGGCATCGGGATTGTGCTGCTCTAGAAATGCCCGGTTGGCGGTGTCGTGGACGAAGGCATCAGCCACGTTTTCATACTGATAGTCGGCCACGGTGTCGGTGGTGGCATCGTAGGCAAACAGATAATCCATGGTGGCCGCCATCTCGAACGCACCCTTGTAGCCGTGGCCCTGCATGGCGCTGATCCATTTCGGATTGGTCACGCGGCTGCGCATGACGCGGTTGATTTCTTCGTCCAGCGTGCGCACGCGCGGGGAAGACGGGTCACTGTGATCGCCGTGATAGATCGCCGGCCGCTGACCGCCCTTGGCGGCGCCCGCGGCATTGGCCATGCCGCCTTGGAACTGGAAATAATCAGCGGAATCCAGAATATCGTGCTCGCGGTTGTCCTGGTTCTGGATCACCCCGTCCAGGCGCCCCAGCCGCTGGGTAAAGCTGGCATGGGCCTGCTCGCCGTAGGCCGCCTGGCCATAGGCATAGCCGCCACGCTGGATGTAGGCGTTGGCCAGGTCGTTGGCGTTGCGCCAGGCGCCTTGTTCGATGACCTCGGACAGACCGGCGCCATACGCCCCCGGCTTGGCGCCGAACACGCGATGCCGGGCCTGTTGCCAGCCGTTTTCGGCCGATTCGCCGGTCTCGATAAGCGCCCGGCTGTCGCGCTCGACGTTCTGTCGCACGGTATTCGTGTTGCCCGGCTCGTCCAGCTCGGCAAGCGCCGTCACGGCGGCGTCGAACAGACGGATGAGATTGGCGAAGGCGTCGCGGAAAAACCCCGACACGCGCAGCGTGACATCCACCCGCGGCCGGCCGAGTTGAAAGGCCGGCAGGATCTCGAAATCCACCACGCGGTTGGAACCACCCGCCCAGACGGGGCGGATGCCCATCAGCGCAAAAGCCTGGGCGATGTCGTCGCCGCCGGTGCGCATGGTGGCCGTGCCCCACACCGATAGCCCCAGCGATCGGGGATAGTCGCCGTGGTCTTGCAGGTGGCGCTCGATGACCGCTTCGGCTGATCGCTGGCCTAGCGTCCAGGCGGTGCGCGTAGGAATCGCCCGGCTGTCCACGGCATAGAAATTCCGGCCCGTGGGTAGCGTATCCAGCCGGCCGCGGGTGGGCGCGCCGCTGGGCCCCGGCGGGACAAAGCGCCCGGCCAGCCCGGCCAGCGTATGGCTCAGCTCGTCGGCGATGCCGCCGGCCAGCGCGGGCAGTACCCGCTGTCGCAAGCTGTCGAGCAGCGCGGCGGTGGCCGGCCACGCCGAATGATCGGGGGGCGTGTCGTTGACAACGTGTGCCCGCACCAGCTGCAGGGCCAAGAGTTCGAGCCGAGTGCGCGTGTGCTGATCGGTGCGCCAGCCGGCATCGCTGAGATTGGCCAGGCAGGCCGGCCGCGGCCCGGTCCATTCAGTGCCGGTGTTATCCAGCGGGTCATAGTCGCCAAGCGCCAGGTCCGCCGCCAGGGCCCGCAGGATACTCTGGTCGGCCGGGTGGTCACCGCGGGGTGTGCGCACCAGCGACACGAGCGTTTCCGCCAGTACCTCCGGCTCGGGCATGACGCCAAAGCGATGCAGGCCGCCGCGAATCTGGGCTTCCTTGAGGTCGCAGATATAGGTGTCCAGCGCGTCGAGGATAGTCTGATCATCGCCGTCGGCGCCGGCGATCTCCTCGGCTACGTGGCTTGACCGGGCCAGTGCGAGGATTTCATCGCGCAGATAAGCCTCGCGTCGGGTATCCAGGCCCAGTGCTTCAAAATATTCGTCCACCAAGCCTTCCAGCATGGCCAGGTCGCCGTAGGTTTCCGCGCGCACGATCGGCGGCGTCATGTGGTCGATGATGACCGCCTGGCTGCGGCGTTTGGCCTGGGCGCCCTCGCCCGGGTCGTTGACGATGAAAGGATAGAGCTGTGGCATGGGGCCCAGCACGATGTCCGGCCAGCAAGTAGCCGACAGGGCCACCGACTTGCCGGGCAGCCATTCGAGATTGCCGTGCTTGCCCACGTTGACCAGCGCGTCGATGGCGAATTCCTGGCGCAGCCAGGCATAGAAGGCCAGATAGCCGTGCGGCGGGACCAGATCCGGGTCGTGATAGTTGGCCGCCAGGTCGATATCGAAGCCGCGGGCCGGCTGCGGGCCGACGAACACGTTGCCAAACCGCAGGCCGGCCACCTGGAGCCGTCCGGCCTGGAATTTGGGATCGGCCGTTGGCGGGCCCCAGCGCTCGTGCACCGCCTCGCGAGCGGCTGCGGGCAGGCCGTTAAACCAACTTTGGTACGCCTCAAGGCTGATACTTTGATGCGTGGGCTTGGCGTCGTTGAAGCGCGCATCGTTGGAGAGTGCCGCCAACATGCGCTCCATCAACGTCTTGGGATCGGCCGGGAGTTCGCCGGTGACATAGCCGGCCTGTGTCAGAGCAACCAGCAGATTATGGGTGGCGGCCGGCGTATCCAGGCCGACCCCGTTGCCGATGCGCCCGTCGGTGCCGGGATTGTTGGCCAGGACCAGCGCAATACGCTTGTCGGCGTTGGCTGTGGTCTGCAGGCGCGCCCAGGCCAGCGCCAAGTCGGCCACGGCCGCCGCCCGCTCGGGCATCAGCGCGTGGCGGACCACATCAATCTGGCCGGCCGGGCTGCGCCAGACCTGGGTCTTGAAGCCTACGGCACGCGTGACGATACGTCCGTCCAGCTCCGGCAGGACGACATACATGGCCAGGTCGCGCGCGCGCAGCCCGGCATCCTGCGTCTGCCAGGCGGTTTCGGTGGTGCTGGCCAGGATCAGCTGGAGCACCGGGATATCCTGCTCGAACATGGCGCGCCCGGTGCCCGGGTCGGAGGCGGCGGCCGCGTTGGTAGCCGCACGCAGGGCAAAGCCGGTGGTATTGAGCACCACGCGGGCCCGGCTGGCCTCGATGAGCCCGTTGATCGCGCAGATACAGGCCTGTTCCTTGAGCGAGGCCACGGCCACCGGCAACGGATTGAGGCCGCGCTCGGTGAGCGTGGCAAGCAGGTCGTCGAAGACCGCCATGTTGCCGTTCTGGAGATGGCTGCGATACAGCACGACGAGTGCGACCGGGCGGTGCGGGCCGACCGGCCACCGCTCGCGCCAGTCGGCCAGGTCAGCGTCGGCGCGCTCGGGGTGATAGATCACCGTGCGCGGGATCGTGGCTGGCGGCTGCCAGTGCACGTCACAGCCCAGACAGCGATCGGCGACGAAAGCCAGTAGCGCGCGGGCGTTATCCGCCCCGCCCTCTCGCAGATAACGCCAGATCCGCTCTGCGGTCTCGCGTGACACGGTCGAGGCCGAAAACAGGTCCTCGTCGGCCACATCCTCGCCGGGCACGATCACCAGCTGCCGCTCTGACGACTCGCCGGCCCACTCGATGAGCTGTTCGACGCCGTAGGGCCAATAAGCACGCCCGCCGGTGAGCGCCAGAATCACGACCCGGGCGTGATCCAGCGTCTTGTTGCGATACAGGTCAAGTGCGGCCGGCTTGGCCAAGTTGCGCCAGTTGGCCAGACGAATCGACGGCCAGTCGGGCGGTGCGGCGTCGGCGGTCTCGGCCAGCAGCCCCAGGATGCCGTCGGCGGCGGCCATGATGACGATATCGCCCGGCGACTGGTCGAGATCGATGATGCCTTCGTCATCGGTAAAGCCGCCGGGCTGGGCGGCTAAAAGATGCATGCGCGATGCCTGTGCTAGTGAAGCTCGGCCGCGGCCAGACGTGTGCGGATACGCGTGTGATCCAGATCGTGGCCGATAAAGACGAGTCGCGTCTGTCGGGTTTCGTCAGCCTCCCAGAGTCGATCGAAATAATGTGCGATCCGCTCGCCTACACCCTGGACCACCTGGCGCATCGGCTTGTCGCCGGCGGCCACGAAGCCCTTGGCGCGGTAGATGGTCTGCTCGGCGATCAACTCACGCATGCCGGCCAGCAGCTCATCGGCATCGACCGTGCCTAGTGTCACGACGGTGGAATCGAAGTGGTCGTGGGCGTGTTCGTGGGACTCACCGGCCTCGTGGTGGGCATCGTGATGCGTGGTGATCGACTCGATCCGATCTTCGGTGGCGGCATCGAGCCCGGTTAAAAGCTCCGGGTCGGCCTCGCCGTTGGCCACGAACAGCGTTTTCACCCGCGCCGGCAGGCGCGAGCGCAGCCAGGTCTCTACCGTGGTTTTTTGGGCTTCGTCGAGTTGATCGGCCTTGGAGACGATGGCCAGATCGGCTGCGCCGATCTGATCGTCGAGCAGCTCTTCCAGCGAGGGGTCGTGATCCAGCGATTCATCGGCCGCCCGGGCGGCGTCCACGGCGTGCGGGTCGTGGGCCCACGTGCCGGCGGCAATGGCCGGGCCGTCGAGCACCGCGATTACCGAATCGACCGTGCAGTGACGCTTGATCTCGGGCCAGTTGAAGGCCTGCACCAGCGGCTTGGGCAGCGCCAGACCGCTCGTCTCGATGACGATATGGTCGATCGCGTCGCGTTTTTCGATGAGCTTTTTCATCACCGGCACGAACTCTTCTTCCACCGTGCAGCAGATGCAGCCGTTGGCCAGCTCGAAGATGCCGTCGTCAGTTTCGGTTTCCTCGCCCTCGCAGGCCAGCGGACAGCCCCGCAGCAGCTCGGCGTCGATGTCCATTTCGCCGAATTCGTTGACGATCACCGCGATGCGCTTGTTGGTCGCGTTCTTGATCAGGTTGGACAGCAGCGTGGTCTTGCCGCTGCCCAGGAATCCGGTAACCACCGTGGCGTGAATCTTGTCGAGTTGCATGGTGACGTCCTTAAAAACGAGTCTGTAAAAGAAGAGGGATCAGATCGTGGCAGCGCCGAACAGTCGCGCAACGGCCGGCGGGTTGGCGCCGAAGAACAGATGCAGATAGGTGGCCGTCAGCCCGCGGTCGCGCACGATGGGCTCGCCCGGGGCCGGATGTCGAGCGCGACGGCCGTGGGCGATGGGCACGGGCCCGGCCTCGGTGCGGGTGCGGTGATGGGCATGGCCGCGTATATCGCCCTCGGGCAAGGGTGCCGTCTGCATGCCCTGGCAGCCGCCGCGCTCGCGCATGATGCCGTGGCCGGCGATGAGTCCCATCATCGCGTGGGTGGTGCCGCCCAGCTCGGTGAGGCGTTCTTGCAGATAGAGCATGCCGCCGCACTCGGCCAGCATCGGCCGGCCGCTGGCGTGAAACGCCGCGAGTGCGGCGTGCATGGCGTGGTTGGCGGCTAGTCGTTCGGCGTGAAGCTCGGGATAGCCCCCCGGCAACCACAGTGCGTCGACGTCGGGAAGCCGCGTGTCGGCCAGCGGCGAGAACGCCACGAGTGTCGCGCCCATGTCTTCGAGCAGGCGTTCGTTGGCGGCGTAGGCAAAGCTGAAGGCCGCATCGCGGGCGATGCCGATCCGCCGGCCGGCCAGCAGACGCTCGGGCACGGCCGTGGCAAACGGCGCGAAGGCCACATCGCGCGGCGCGTCGGGCAGTGCCGTGGTCTCGACGCAGTCGGCGGCGCGGGCCAGCCGCTCGGCCAGATCCGTGCCTTGCTCGTCAGCCCCCACCAGGCCCAGGTGCCGGTGTGGCAGCGCGATGTCGGTTTCGCGGGCTACGGCCCCCAGAAAAGAAATGTCGGCCGGCATCGCCTCAGCGATCAGATCAGCGTGACGCTGACTGCCCACGCGATTGGCCACCAGACCGGCCACGGATAGATCGTCTCGAGCGTGCGCCAGGCCGGCGGCTAATGCGCCGACGGTCTGGGCCATGCCCTGGCAGTCAAATACCAGGGCCACCGGCAGCCCGAAACGGGCCGCGAAGTCCGCGCTTGAGGGCACCCCGTCGTACAGGCCCATCGCCCCTTCAACCAGCACCACGTCATGCGTCCGGGCAGCCTCGAACAGGCGACGACCACAGTAGGCCTCCCCGGCCATCCACAGATCCAGCGGCTCGACCGGACTACCGGCGGCTTCGGCCAGGATGTCCGGGTCCAGGTAATCCGGCCCGGTTTTGAACACCGCCACCCGCTGCCCGCGCCGGCGAAGTGCTACGGCCAGACCGGCGGTCACGGTGGTCTTGCCCTGCCCGGAGGCCGGAGCGGCGACGAACAACGCGCGTCGTGTAATCGAAGGCTCGACGGCGGGCTCAGCCATGACGGGCGTTCTCCAGCTCGGCGAGAGACATATGTCGGCCGCCCAAGGCTTCGGCCAGGCGCCGTGCGCGCCCTAGTGAAATCCGGGCGGTTTCGGTATCCACGACGATCAGCTCGCCCGGCCAGCTCGGGCCGTGTATCTCGTCGCGGCTGCGCCCGTCGGTGATCAGCCAGGTTCGCAGTCGCGCTGTTCGGCCGGCGTGTTGACCAGCCTGCAGGTCGTCGCGCGCGCGCACCAGCGCATCGGCGAGCGGCGTGCCGCCACCGGCCGGCGCCGCATCCAATAGCGTGGCGATATGGCGTGGCGCGCGCTGTAGGGTGACGAGCCACTCGATGCGCGCGCCGCCAAAGACCAGCAGGCCAAAGCGACGCCGTGCGCGATAGGCGGCATCGGCGATCGCCAGTACGCCGGCGCGTGCCCGCGCCTGTGCGTCGCCGCCAAGCGTGGAGGCCGACAGATCGAGCAGTACACAGTCGAGCAGGGATTCTCGGAGCGCTTGCGGCCGTCGGACCAGATCAGGCGAGCGGTCCGGGCGGCGCGCACCGTCGGCTAGCGTGCGAAACCAGTCTATGCGCGAGCCGGTCGGCCCGGCACGAGCCGCCCCCGGTGCCAACGCCCCGTGGCCGCGGCGACGCCCCGCGAACACGCGGCCCGCGCTGCGGCGCGGCATCACGATATCGGCGGCGCCCAGTTCGAGCGTATAACCGGCAGCGGGTGCGACGTGGCGCGGCGGGAGTTGGCCCCAGTCGCCCTCGCCGGCCGCGTCGTTCTGTTCTGCGTCCGACCCGTCGTGATCACTCGCCGGCGACGTGTTCTCGCTCGTGCCCGCCGGTTCATCGTCCGGGCCCTGGCCGCCGGATGTCTGGTCCGGAGTGCGAGTGCGGCGATGACAGAGCACGAAGGCTTCAACGGCGTGGCAATCTGCCGACTCAACCTGATTCCGGCCCTGCCACGCAGCGTGTGCCACGGCGGCCTGGCGCCAGTGCAGATCCGCTCGGACGCCTTCGACGCCGGCGGCATGGCAGCGCCGGGCGATATCGTCCTTGACGGCCTCTGGCGTGCTCACCTCGCCAAGCCGCTGCCGGGCAGCCTCGATCGCCTGTGCCAACGCGGTCTCGTTGGGCCGACAGGCGGCAACGAAGCCGGCGGGGTCGGCCTCGAAGGCCAGGCGCTGATCCACGATCGCCCGGCGCGTAGCCGGCGCCAATGTGTCGTCCAGCTCCACGCAGAGCCCGAAACGATCCGAGAACTGGGGCCTAAGTTCGCCCTCGTCCGGATTCATCGTGCCAACGAGCACGAAACGTGCCGGGTGGGCGTGGCTGATCCCGTCGCGCTCGACATGGTTGGTCTTCGAGGCCGCTACATCTAACAACACATCGACGAGCGCATCTGCCAACAGATTGACCTCGTCGATATACAGATAACCGCCGTGCGCCCGGGCGAGCAGGCCCGGCTTGAAGCGCACCTCTTGGTCGCCGAGGGCCTTGGCCAGATCCAGCGAGCCGACGACCTGTTCTTCTGTTGCACCGAGCGGCAAGTTGACGAAGCCGCCGGCTGCCCGCGTGTCGATTGCGGCTAGACCGCGTGCCAGCGTGGATTTAGCCACGCCGCGCGGCCCCGCGATCAGTACGCCGGCCAGGCGCGGTTCGATCGCCGCGAGGATCAGAGCCAGTTTCAGCTGGTCCTGGCCCACCACGGCGGTGAAGGGCATTAGCGTGGCCGGTGTTTGATCAGGCACGGGCCGCCAGCGGTGTGAGGCCGGCGTCGGCCAGCGCCGAGCTGATCCAGCGCTGCATCGCCCAGGCACAGCCTAGGCCCAACACCAACCAGAGCGCGAGATTGGTGCCGCTCGTGGCCCATACGAACGACTCGTGCAGCCGGGCGAGCGTCTCGGCGTTCGGCCCGGCCGATACCGGCGAGTGGCTCGCCGCCGGCTGCGGCGCGCCGTAGAGATAGGGCAACGGCAACAGCGCCAGCCCCGCCCATTTCCAGGCCCTGGAGACGAAGATGAGCAACCAAAGCGAGACGCCGGTCGCGCCCACGGCTGCCACCCACCAGATCTGGCGCGCGGTCAGATCCGCGGCGGCCGCGCCCGGCAGTTCCGGCGGCAAGCCAATGGCCGGTGCGGCAAAGACACAGGCGAACGCGCCAAGCCCCCACAGCAGGCCGGCGCACATCGTCGGCCGATGACCGTGCAACACCCGGGCCAGACACATGGCCACCAGCAGCATCAGCGCGAAACCGATGGCCACGCCGACGCCTGCGATGATGGTGAACACGACCCGTTCAGTGCCGTTGTCCGGCGCCCAGGCAGCGACGTGGTGATGCCCGTGGCCTTCGTGGGCATCACCGGCGTGCTCGTACTGCTCGGCGGCCGCGATGATCGGTGCGGTGGTGACCTGTTCGGTCAGCCCGAGCAACACGCCCGCAGCGATGCCGATGACCACGGCACACAGGATCAGTCGTCGAAACAACATGACGTCGTCCTTGTCCTGAGACGAAAAAGTGCCGGCGCGCACAACGCCGGGACTACACGCCGGCATGCGCCGGCGACGATTACGTCAGTGACAGGGAAAGACAGCCGAATGGCGTACGTCGTGGGCGGCGTTATGCACCGGCATGATGTGCGAAAAACCGACGCCGTAGACGACAAACAGCCCAATCAAGGCCGCCCCGCCCAGCTGCAGCAGCGGATGCGTGGCGGTGCGCGTGCGGTTTTGGGGGACGACGGCGGTTGGCGTTTCACTCATGGTACTCACCCGTACAAAATCAACTAAAGCGGGCCGGTCTCCGGACTCACGAGTGATCCGTGGATCGGGTTCGTGGCCTTCCCATGTCGCACTCGCGTGTCGTACACAGTGGCCGTTATCACGAACCGCATCTCGTCTACCGTTGCGGGGGCAGTGATGGCTTGGCGGCCAAAGCCGCGCACCCTCTTCCCGATTATCTCCATGCCGTATCGGCACAGAGCACCCGTTGGCCGGAGTCTAGCAAGGCGGCCCTCTGGGTCAACTTGGCCTGTGCGTCTATCGCGATAGACTACCGCCCGTGTCCGATCAACGGTTCAATTCTCACTACGCCCTCGGCGTGGGTCTGCGCCCCGGCTGCGCGCCGGCCGAGCTGCAATACCTCGTCGACACACTGTTGGCCGACAGCACAATCCGCGCGGCACAACTGATCGGCGTGGCGACATGGGCAAAGCGTGGGAGCGCACCGGCGCTGCAGGCGCTGGCCGGGGATCTCGCATTGCCGGTCATCACCTTAGATATCAGTGCGTTAGCCGCCGTCGACGCCCGTGTCCTGACGCGCTCGCCTCGGGTGCGTCAGCGGCTGGGTATCGACAGCGTGGCCGAGGCCGCTGCCCTGGCGCTTATGGATTGTGCGCCCGATTCGGTCGGGGTCTTGCTCGGACCGCGTCGCGCGTCACTGGCCGCCACGGCCGCGCTGGCCGGTCACGCGCCGACGGTCGGTGCAACGGTATCGCCGGGCCTGGCGTAGACTAGGCGCTAACTTGCCCGTTCGGGACCGCATGCAGGGTGTGACTCTTCGATTGACTGGCGGCGATCGGCCCGCGCTTGTCGTGGGTGCGACGCGACAGGCCATCTCGGCGGTGGCCACGCTACGAGAGTCGGGGATGCCCGTGCGTCTGTGCACCACGGCCCGCCCGCCGGCCTCGTTGATTGCGCATGACGAACAGGGCGACTTCGAATGGTGTGCTCGCGCCTTTTCGCAGGAGGATGTATCCGCGGCACGTCTGGTGATCGCCGCGGATGGCGACCCGGCCGTCAACACGGTCTTGCGTAACAGCGCTCGACACGCCGACAAGCTGTTCTTGGACGCTACAACCGGGCGCGGCGATTTCGAACTGCTCGGCGCTGCGTCGCGGGACAACCCCCGTGATGATCTCTGGCAGCACGCTCAGGTGTGCCTCGTGGGCGCCGGACCGGGTGATCCGGGTCTTTTGACGCTCGATGGCCAACAGGCGCTGGCCGGCTGCGACGTGGTGCTCTACGACCGGCTTGTAGCACCGGCGGTGCTGGATTTTGCGCCCAAGAACGCCGAGCGGCGGTTCGTGGGCAAGCAGCGTGACCATCACCATATGCGCCAGCCCGCGCTCAATGCCCTGATGATCGAGCTGGCGGAACAGGGACAGCGCGTGGTTCGGCTCAAAGGCGGTGATCCGTTCGTTTTCGGCCGCGGCGGCGAGGAATTGATCGATCTCGCGCGGGCCGGCATTGCCACACGCGTGATTCCCGGCGTGACATCCGGCTCAGGCTGTGCCACCTATGCCGACATCCCGCTGACCCATCGCGGCGTGGCCGCCAGCGTGCAGTTCCTGACCGCCCACGGCCGCCACGGAGAGCTCGATCACGACTGGACGTCGCTTGTGCGCGGCGGGCATACGCTGGTGGTCTATATGGGGGTTATGGCGCTGGATAACCTCTGCCCGGCGCTTACGCGCCACGGGATGCGCGTGGACACGCCCGCAGCCCTCATCGAGCGGGGCACTACGCCGGAGCAGCGCGTGCTGACCGGCACTGTGAGTAGTCTGCCCGGTATTGCCGCCCGTCATACGGTGACCTCGCCTGCCGTGCTGATCGTCGGTGACGTGGTCAACCTGCGACACACCATCGCTCGTGCCCGCACGCTCGAGCACACTGAAGATCCGGTGATCGACCCGGGCTCGCCACGCGCCTACGGTATATAGGTCACTTCGCGTTTCGAGCCGATCTGAACCATGAAGCAGCCGACGAGCCCGGCGCCGGCCGGTGCCAAACTGCGCACCGGCTGGACCACGGGTGCCACGGCCACGGCCGCGGCTGTGGCCTCGGCGTATCGGCTGCTCGCCGGGCAACGCTTGAGCGAGGTCGAGCTGTCGTTGCCTAAGAATCGCCGCGCCACCCTCGTCGTCCATGACCAGCGCGTAAGCGACGACGGGCAGTCGGTGGTGACCGGGCTCATCAAGGACGCCGGTGATGACCCGGACGCTACACACGGTGCCCGTGTCTGGGTGGCACTTGAGCGTGCCGATGCGCCGGGGGTTACGTTTTGCGCCGGACAAGGCGTGGGTACGGTCACTCGCACGGGCCTGGCTCTGCCGGTGGGCGAGCCGGCCATCAACCCCGTACCGCGCGACATGATCGCGGCGCATCTAGCACACGCCGCCGAGGTGCTGGGTTATACCGGCGGTTTCATTGTCACCGTGGGCGTGGACGACGGCGAGCGTATCGCCGAGTCCACGATGAACGCGCGGCTGGGCATTCTGGGCGGGCTGTCGATTCTGGGCACCACCGGTATCGTACGGCCGTTTTCCTGCGCGGCGTATATCGCCTCGATTCATCAAGCCATGGACGTTGCCCGGGCCAACGATATGCGCCACCTGGCCGCCTGTACCGGTTCGACCAGCGAGCGCGTGGCCCAGGCCGAGTTTGCGCTGGACGACATGGCGCTTGTCGAGATGGGCGATTTTGCCGGTGCCGTGCTGAAGTATCTCCGTCGACAGCCCGTTCGGCGGCTGAGCCTGGTAGGCGGCTTCGGCAAGTTCTCCAAGCTGGCAACCGGCCGGCTGGATCTGCACAGCCGGCGCGGCGGCGTGGATTTCGATTATCTAGCCGAACTGGCCAGCGATATCGACGCCGACGCACGCCGCGCCATGCGCACGGCCAATACCAGCCTGGCTGCCCTGGCCATCGCCGAATACGCGGGCATCGACCTAGCGGATCGCGTGGCTCGCGCGGTCTGGCACGTGGCTGCCCGTTATCGGCCGGCAAGCGAGACCCTGGACGTGGTCATCATCGACAAGCCGGGCCAGGTGCTGGCCACCGTCACCGGCAAGGCTCAATCGTCGTCGGCCGCCCAACGATAACGGCTGATATGAGTCGGATCGTAGAGCGCGCTGCGGGCAAGCGGGCGATCACTTTTTTGGCCGAGCACCGGGCCCACGAAGATGATCGCGCTGCGACGGGCGGCGAGCACGCGGCTTTCCGCCACCAGCTCGGCCAGTGGCGCCCGTACGATACGTTCGTTGGCCCAGGAGGCACGCTGTACGACGGCCGCGGGGCACGCCGGGCCGTAATAGTCCAGCAGGCGGGCCACCACTTGATCGAGCGCCTGCAGCGACAGATGAATCGCCAGCGTGGTACCCGTCGCCGCGAAAGCCTCTAGTGTCTCGCGCTCCGGCATCGCCGAGGCGCGCCCACTGGTACGGGTGATGACCAGCGACTGACCGACCTCCGGCACGGTAAGCTCTTGCCCGAGACTGGCCGCGGCGGCCGAAAACGCCGGCACGCCGGGCGTGAGCGTATAGGCGATGCCCGCGGCCTCGAGTGTGGCCAGCTGCTCGGCGAGCGCGCTGTACACCGACAGATCGCCCGAATGCAGGCGTGCCACGTCATGGCCCTTGGTTGTGGCCTCGTCTATATGCGCCACGATGGTTTCCAGCGCCATGCCGGCGGTATTGATACAGGGCACACCGGGGCGCACGTGGGCCAGTATCTCCTGCGGGATGAGCGAGCCCGCATACAGGCACAGGCCACAGGCCGCCAGGTGGTCGCGGCCGCGTAGGGTCAGCAGGTCCGCTGCCCCCGGCCCGGCACCGATGAAATGCACGGTCATGGGTGCGCCTGTTCGTCGGCGCTGGACCAAATAACGATCGGCCGCTGCGGCTGCCAGCCGGTCAGCTCACCCAACGGCGCGCTGCGGGCCACGGCAATATGTCGCAGCCGCCCGCCCCAGCGCTCATAAGCGGCCAACAACACGGCCTCGCCCTCGAGGGTGACGCTGGTGGCCACCACGCGCCCGCGCGGGGCCAGGCGCGCCATGCAAGCATCGATGAGGCCCGGCGTGGTCAGCCCGCCGCCGATGAATATCGCCTCGGGCCGGCCGCCCAGGCCTGCCAGCGCGCTGTCGGCCCGGTGATGCTGCACCACAAGCCGCCCGGCGCCCAGCCGCGCCGCCGCAGCTTCGATATCGGCCGCCCGGTCGGCGCGTGCCTCGACGGCTATGGCCGCGTTGCGACGATCGGCCAGTAGCCACTCGATCGCGATGGCGCCGGAGCCGGCGCCGATATCCCATAACGTCTCGCCGGCCGCCGGCGCCAGCAGCGAGAGCACGACGGCGCGCACCTCGCGCTTGGTGATCTGCCCCCCGCGCGTGAACCAGCCCTCGGCGCGCCCGGGCGCATGGCCGAGCACGCCGGCCGTGGGGGCAGCCACGCAATCGACGGCGATGACGTTGAGCGCGGCGGCGGCTCGTGGCGTCCAAGCCTTGGCCGCCGCACTCTCGCGCGCCTCGTCTGCGCTGCCGAGATCGCCCAGCACGGTGATGATCGAATCACCAAAGCCGCGCTCGTTCAGGAACGCCACCAGCGCGTCCGGTGTATCGCCGTCCCACGACAGAATGAGCAGCCGCGCGCGATCGGCCAGATAAGGCACCACGTCGTCCATCGCCCGGCCATGCACCGACAGACAGTCCACATGTTGTAGTGCCCAGCCCAGGCGCGCGGCGGCCAGAGAGAATGCCGACGGCTGCGGCCAGGTACGGATCTCGGCCGGAGCTACGACGTGCGTCAGACTGGCGCCGGCGCCGAACCAGAACGGGTCGCCGGTGGCCAGCACCACCACCGGCCGGCCGCGCCAGGCCTGTATCATCGGAAATACATCAGTAAACGGGCTCGGCCACGCGCGACGCTCACCGATGACATCGTCCGGCAGCGCAGCCAGGTGCCGCGGGCCACCGATGATGATCTCGGCGGCGCGGATCGCCGCCCGTGCTGGCCGGGCCAAGTCGTCCCAGCCGCCCAGACCGATGCCCACGATCGATAACCACGGAGTCTGATTCGACATGCGACTAGCCTCGAGCCCCGTCCAGAGACTGCTCGTACTGGGCGGCACGCAAGAGGCCCGTGAGCTGTGCGAGGCGCTGGCCCCCCGTGTCGACATCGCAGCGACCCTGTCGCTGGCCGGGGTGACCCGAACGCCGCGCGCCGTGGCGATCGATACACGTTACGGCGGTTTCGGTGGCTCGGCGGGCTTGGCGGCTTATATCTGCGCAAACGACATCACCGCCGTGGTCGATGCCACGCACCCGTTTGCCGCGCGTATCTCGGCCAACGCAGCAGCGGCCTGTCGCGACACCGGCTGTATGCTCTGGCGCCTCGAGCGTCCGGCCTGGTCGCCGACGATAACGCGCCGCGGCTGGCACTCGGTGACCGACGTCCCGTCGGCCGCCGAAGCGCTGACCGAGTATGGCCCACGAGTGTTTCTGACCGTAGGCGCACGTTCGCTGGCGGCCTTCACGGATGTGGCCGATAAGTACTGGATCACGCGTAGCATCGAAGCCCCGGAGCACCCGCTGACGCCGTCGACCCACATTCGGGGTCGCCCGCCGTTCTCGTACGCCAAAGAGATCACCTTGCTGCGCGATTACGCGGTTGATGTCTTGGTCACCAAGAACAGCGGCGCGCCGATGCTGGCCGACAAGCTGCGCGCCGCCGACGCCGCGGGCGTGGCGATCATCATGATCGAACGCCCGGCGCTGTCCCCCGCTGATCGCGCGTTCAGCCGGGTCATCGACGTGCTTTCTGCCTTGTCCGGACATCAATAATCGACCGGATAGATCCGCGGCGTGTAGGCCCGCGGGCGTTGGCCGGCCCCGGTATGCAACACCCGCGTGGTCGAGGCGCCCACGATGACCAGCGAGCGCATATCCGCCTGATAGCCCTTGGCGCTCGCCAGGTCGGCAATCGTCAAATCGGCGTCCGGCCGGCCGATGGCGCGACCGATGATGACGGGCGTGGCCGGCGCGCGGTATGCGCGAAGGATGTCTAGGGCCGCATCGAGTTGCCAGGGCCGGGCCTTTGAGATCGGGTTATAGAAGGCCACGGCGAAATCGCCCTGCCCGGCGGCCGCAAGGCGCGCCTCGATGAGCGACCAGGGTTTGAGATTGTCGGACAGCGAGATAACACAGAAATCGTTGCCCAGTGGGGCACCGGCCGCTGCGGCGACCGCCTGAATCGCCGATACGCCCGGGGCGACATGCACATCGACGGCCTGCCAGCGGTCGTGATCGGCGCGCTCGATGGCTTCCCAGACCGCCGCGGCCATGCCGTAGATTCCGGGGTCACCGCCCGAGACCACGGCCACGCGTGCCCCACCGGCCGCTAGATCGAGTGCCTCACCGGCGCGCTGGATTTCATAGCGATTGTCTGAGGCATGTACCCGGTGATGATCGGCCGCGATGCGTGCAACATACGGCCCGTAACCCACGATATCGGTCGCCTGCTCGGCGATGGCCGCGGTTTCTGGCGTCAGCCAGTCTGACGTACCCGGCCCGGTGCCGATAACGGCTAGCCAGCCGGCCGTTGCCTCGGTTTGCATTGGGTGGTGGGCGCTCATACGCGCTTGCCCGGCCCGGGCACGAGGATCATCGAGAAATACGGGGCCTTGCCGGTGGGCGCGTCGGCCAGTGGCATGACCCGCTCGCCGCCCTGGCTGGCGCGCTCGACGTACCAGGCGCGATCTGCCGCGCCGACGGCCGCAAGCGCCGCCTGAATGCGGGCTAGATTGCGCCCCACCTTCATAACGACGGCGGCCTGCGCCACGGCCAACGCGGCATGCAGCTCGGCGTCGGGCAATGTGCCCGGCACGACACTCAAGACATCGTCGCGCATGGTGATGGGCCGCGGCAGGCGCGATGCGCCGGCCAACATGGCCGGCACGCCGGGAATAACCTCACAGGCCAGACGCTCGCGCAGCCGCAAGAACAGATGCATGAACGAGCCGTAGAAGAACGGATCCCCTTCCGAGAGCACGGCCACGGAGCGGCCGGCTTCGACGTGGGCTGCCACCGCTTCGGCCGAGTCGTCGAAAAACGTCTCGATACACTCGCGATAGGCCGCGGTGTTGTGGTCCAGCTCCGTGGTGACCGGGTAAGCCATCGGCAAGAGCGTGTGATCGGGGCGTAGATAAGGCGTGACCGTGGTGAGTGCGTTGCCACGACCGGGCGTCTTGCAGAAATACGCCACCACCGGCGCAGCCTCGACGGCGTTTAGCGCCTTCACCGTCATGAGCTCTGGATCCCCCGGCCCGGTGCCGACGCCGTAAAGCACGCCCTGCGCGTTGCCCCCCCTCATAGCGCGCGACTGGCCAGCGCGTTGAGCGCGGAGGCCGTGATCGCACTGCCGCCGCGGCGGCCGAACACGCTCAGCCATTCCAGGCCCAGCGTGTTGGCCGCCAGCGCCTCCTTGCTTTCTATCGCACCGACGAAACCCACGGGAATCCCCAAGACAGCGGCCGGTCGCGGTGCGGCGTTGGCCAGCAGATCCAGCAGATGAAACAGCGCGGTCGGGGCGTTGCCGATCGCGACGACGGCGCCCGCCATATGATCCCCCCACAGCTCTAACGCGGCGGCGGAGCGGGTATTGCCGATCGTGCGTGCCAGGTCCGGCGTCGCCGGATCACGCAGCGTGCAGATAACAGCGTTATCCGCCGGCAGGCGTTTGCGCGTGACGCCATGGGCCAGCATTTCACTGTCAACGAGAATAGGCGCGCCATCGGCCAGCGCTGTCCGCGCGGCGTGGCCCACGCCGGGCGAAAAACCGATATCGCCGGCCAGATCGACCTGACCACAGCCGTGGATCATGCGAATTGCAACGTCGCGCAGATCGGCCGGGAAACGCGACAGATCCGTTTCGGCTTCGATCGTGGCGAACGAACGCTCGTAGATGGCGCGGCCGTCGCGAATATAGTCATAAGACGAGGTCAGATCATTCACCGAGTTGCTGGTCTCCAAAATCGTTTTAATGCGTTCCGGCGCGGCGCGTGCGAGCCGACAGCCAGGCGCGGACTTCACGCATCGAGGCCCCGGACAATACCGGCTGGCCCGCCGGGCCGCCTTGTTCGACCAGATCGTAACCGCCTTGGCGACCCACCAGCGTGAGCGGCCGGGGCGAACGCGCGGCACAGCCCTTGATACAGCCGGAGACGTGCAACCCGGCGCGCGCCAAATCGGGATCGTGTTCGGCAAGCGCCAGCGCATCGGCGCGGGTATCAGTGCTGGCCTGGCCACAGCCGCGCCGGCCGATACAGGCCGTCAGCCCGGCGCGCGGATCATCCGGTCCGCGTAGCGCGCCAAGGCGTATCAGCTGCGTGCGCTCGGCGGCTTTAAGGCCGGGAACGAACACTCGCCGATTCGGTAACAGGCCGATCGGCGACGTCCCGGCTATATCGCCCAGCGCGGCCAGCGCCGGGGCCGATACAACACCGAAGACGAAGCCGAGCGTCTCGCGCGTGGAGTCGGTCGGTGTGTCGTGTTGTGGGCCATGGGATGGCCGCGAGCCGGCGGTTGCGATCCGCTGGGGCGTGCCCTGCGCCAGGCAGCACTGGATCTGGCGGACCGCCTGGCTGAGTGCTACGTCGCTGCTCAAGCCCTCTAGGTGCGTATCGCCCGCGGTCAGTTGCCAGCCCTGTTCGCTTCTCGCGAGCCGGATATCGCAGCGTAGAGCGCGCGCCGCGGCCGTTTGATCACCCACGATGGCGACAAGAAACTTGTCGGGCAGACGCTCGATACCGGGCACGCGGGCTAATTGCCCCCGCAGCGCTCGGTCCAGCCGGCGCGCCGGGCGATCCTGGCCCGGTGCATCGCAGACCACGATATCCGGCAAATCCGCCGCCACGCCCGTCTCGACCAGGCCGGCCTCGCGCAGCGCAGCGAGCGCGGCTTCGGGACGCGCAACGCCGCGCAGCTCGACTTTGGCCCGGCGCGTGAGCATGGCGCCACCCGTGCTGTAACGTGCGACCAGCGGTGCCAGAGCCGCCAGCGCATCCCCGCTTGCCTGACTGCCGGCAAAGCGCAGCCGGATCAGTGCCCCATCCTCGGCCCACATCACACGCCTGCCACGCGGGCACCAGCCGCGCACCAGGCGTGGATCAGACGAAGAAACGGGGTCTTTGCAAGCGGTCATCGAGGCAACGTCGAGTCCTGGCGAAATCAAGAAACCGCGCAAGCCTTACAAAGCCGCGCGCAAGTTGCAACGCTACACTGGCACCTTGATTGTTTGAACGAGGCTCTATGGCCGAGACATCGCGCGCTGCAGCGTTTTCCCAAAGTGACATCGACGCGATCTATCGCGTGATCGCCCAGCGGCGAGACATGCGTCATTTCATCGACCGACCGGTGGCCCCCGAGGCGCTGGCACGCCTGCTCGAGGCGGCGCATCAAGCGCCCAGCGTCGGCTATATGCAGCCGTGGCGTTTCATCCGCGTCTGCGATCCGTCGCGTCGCGCCGCGCTCGCGGACTTGGTCGAGGCCGAGCGCCAGCGCACCGCCGATGCCCTGGGCGAACGTGGCAACGAGTTCATGCGTCTGAAGATCGACGGGCTGGATCGCTGCGGCGAGGTGTTGGTCGTCGCATTGGCCGACGGGCGCGAGCGTCACGTGTTTGGTCGCCGGACCATGCCCGAGATGGATCTGGCCTCGGCGGCCTGCGCGATCCAGAACCTGTGGCTGGCAGCCCGCGCCGAAGGCCTGGGTATGGGCTGGGTGTCGATGTTCGAGCCGGCCGATGTTGCCCGGCTGTTTGATATGCCCGAGGCCGCGCGCCCTATTGCAATCCTCTGCCTTGGGCACGTCGAGGCCTTTTACGACCGACCAATGCTGGCCGAGACCGGCTGGGCCGAGCGCGTGCCGCTGGCCGAGCTGGTAGGCGTGGACGCCTGGCCGCGGGACGCCGACTAGCCGGTTGAACCATCGCTATCGCTTTCGCTGTCGTTCTGCTTGGCAGCGTCGTCGATCACTTCGCAGTCGTGATGCGATACGCCGTCGAAATAGATCGAGGTCACGCCGTGTTCGGTGACGATCTCGTCGTTGTGGGCATCAACATAGCGTGTAGCCTCCGGCGTCAGGCCTTTGGCGGCGTGGAGGCTGATCTGGCGCTTTCCGAGATGTACGATCGCCCCGCGCGCGTCACGGGCCAGCTCGAAACGAAAGCCGTCGCTACAGGCATACGTTGCAAACGGGCCTTCAGGGGTCACGCGATAGCGTGTGAGATGCAGCACGGTCGACGGATTATCGGTGAATACATCCACGCGTTCGGGCGCCTCGGTCTGCCAGATCACGTCGCTGTCATCGTCCAGAAGTTGCGCGCTCAAGCCATAGTGATGGGTGTCATCCAGCAAGGCCCGGTTCACGCTCAGCGAATAGCCGGTGGGCAGGCGTTCTACGCCATGGATCGTGCGTTCGGCCACAATCTGATCCTGCTCGGGGAGATCGCCGTGCTCGACCAGGCTGACCCGAGCACTCGTGGCGTCGTCGAGATCGGGGGGCTGCCCCGCGTCGTCGGCTTCGAGCTGGCCGGTCAGCTTGACCGGGCCAGACGCGGAATCGCCACAGCCGGACACGCCAATGGCTGTCGATAGCGCGGCCGCGATCGCAATCGCCGGCACGGTGGCACGCAGGCCTCGTGGATCGTTCATGCAGAACCTGTCTTTTTTGAAATAGAAAACGCCAGAATTTGGCTCAGCTGGCACATGGGCCGGCCGGTTTCGGCCTGCCAGTCGTTGAATCGCGCCTGGGCGGCGCGCACGCCGGCCTTCGTATGGAGCTTGCCGTCGGCCACGCCCCAGTACGTCATCGCCTGGGCAACCCAGTCGGTCAAAAGAAACGTGTCCTTGCCGATCATGCGCAGAAAACGCGGGCCGGACTGGCCGCCGAGCTGTACGAAACGCTGTTTGAGCTCTAACCAGAGATCGATGATCTCGTCGTCTTCCCAGTCGGCCAGCCATACGCCGAAAGCGCCAAACTCTTCGATCAGGGCCCCTATCGCCTGGGCGTTGGAACGCACGGCGGCTATCTTTTTCTTGTGCCGGATCAGACTTTCATCGGTGGCCAGGCGCTTGAGCTCATCGTCGGTCAGCGCTGCGACCGTAGCCGGGTCGAAATCGGCGAAGGCGATTTCGAACGCCGGCCAGCGGGCATCGACCAGTCGATGGGTTAATCCGGCGCGAAAGATCCGCCGACACATGACCGACAGATACCGATCGTCGCCGATCATCGCCAGGCTTTCCGGTGGCTCCGGTTTGACCAAACGGGCCGCCAGTGCCTCGCGCGAGCCCAGAAGGTGGACGGCCGCGGCTTCGATCTCGGCAAATGAGGCCATGGAACGACCCGGTTGAAACGTGGTGGTTATTCTAACCCGCCACGTCGGTATCGCCGTCTGACGCCTGCCGGCCATTCAGAAAAGTGCTAGTTTCTAATTATCACATCTTTCGCGTCTACGGCCATGGCCCACCCCGCCTACCCGCACCTGTTCCAACCGCTGGACCTGGGCTTTACGCAACTGGCCAACCGTCTGGTGATGGGCTCGATGCACACCGGCATGGAAGATTTCTTCTGGCATTACGGTGAGCTGGCGGCTTATTTCGCCGAGCGCGCGGAATCGGGCATCGGGCTAATGATTACCGGCGGGATCAGCCCCAACCACGCGGGCTGGGTTTCGCCTATGGCCGGTGAGATGCGCCATATCGGACACGCGGCCGCGCACCGGCGGATCACGGCTGCCGTACACGGCGCCGGCCAGGGTGAGTCCAAGATCTGTATGCAGATCTTGCACGCCGGGCGCTATGGCTATCATCCATTCATCGTGGGTCCGTCGGATAAAGCCTCGCCGATCACCCCGTTTCGGCCACGGCGGCTTTCCGAGCGGGCTATCCGGCGCACCATTGCCGACTATATCCGGGCCGCGCGCCTGGCACGGCGCGCCGGCTACGACGGCGTCGAGATCATGGGCTCGGAAGGCTATCTTCTGAACCAATTCCTGGCGCCGCGCGTGAATGACCGGCGTGATGCCTATGGCGGCAGTCGCGAGGCGCGCCAACGCATCGTGTCAGAAATCGTGGCCGGCATTCGCGCCGCCGTGGGCCCGGATTTCATCATCGTTTATCGCCTGTCCATGCTCGAGCTGGTCGAAGACGGACAGAGCTGGGACGATATCGTCGCGCTGGCACAGGCTGTGGAAGCCGCCGGCGCCACGCTCATCAATACCGGGATCGGCTGGCACGAAGCACGAGTGCCCACGATCGTGACCCGGGTGCCGCGGGCGGCCTTTGCCGAGGTGACGGCCAAGCTCAAGGGTGCGGTGGCTCTGCCTCTGATTACCACCAATCGAATCAACGACCCCGGCGTGGCTGAAGCGCTGCTGGCAAGCGGCACCGCCGATATGGTGTCTATGGCACGCCCGTTTCTGGCCGACCCGGCGTTTGCGCAGAAGGCACGCGATAATCGCGCGGCCGATATCAACACGTGTATCGCCTGCAACCAGGCCTGTCTGGATCATACGTTCAAGTGGCAGCGCGCCAGTTGCTTGGTCAACCCGCGCGCCGGCTATGAAACCCGGCTGAATTTTCCGCCCGCGGCTACGCCCAAGCGGGTTGCGGTCGTGGGCGCCGGCCCGGCCGGCCTGGAAGCCGCCATGCGCTGCGGCCAGCGGGGCCATTCGGTGGTGTTGTTCGAGCAACAGGCCGCCATCGGGGGGCAATTCCGCCTGGCCCGGGCCATTCCCGGCAAGGAGGAATTTGCCGAAACGCTGCGCTACTACGAGCGACGTCTGATCCAGACCGGCGTGGACTGTCGGCTGAACACCACAGCCGGCGTCGAGGCCCTGGCCGCGGACTTCGATACCGTGATTCTTGCGACCGGCGTCGTCCCACGCGTGCCCGATATCGACGGCATCGACCACGCCAAGGTCATCTCGTATGCGCAGCTGGTCAGCGGCGAGCGCCGTGCCGGCGCCCGCGTGGCGATCATCGGCGCCGGTGGTATCGGCTTCGACGTGGCCGAATATCTCACCCACGAACGCCCGGCGCCGGCCGAGGATCGCCAGCGATTCTTTGCAGAATGGGGCGTGGATCCGACGTTTGACGCGCCGGCCGGCCTGGTGCCGCCCGCTCCGGCGCCGTCTCCGCGCGAGGTGATTCTGTGCCAGCGCAGCACCCACAAACCGGGCCGCGATCTGGGAAAGACCAGCGGCTGGGCACATCGGGCCTCGCTGCGGCATAAGCAGGTTGAAACGCTGGTCGGCGTCGCCTACGAGCGGATCGACGACGACGGCCTGCATGTTCGCGTGGACGAGACAGCCCGCTGCCTGGCGGTGGACCACGTCGTGGTCTGTGCCGGGCAAGAACGCCGCCGGGATCTGCTCGGAGGGCTGACCGCGCGTATCGGTCGCAAGCGGGTACATGTCATTGGCGGTGCCGCGCGGGCCGCCGAGCTGGATGCCAAGCGGGCAATCCGCGAAGCCGCCGAGCTGGCCGCGCGGCTATAAAAAAGCCCGGCGCGCGGGCCGGGCTTCTAGGACGTCAAGCGATCCCGATCAGTTGCCGGGCTGCTCGGGCCCGTCGGGCAGCGTCGAGTCCCCAGGCGCCAGCCGGCTCAAGTGCAGAAAGTGCAGGTGCGACTCGTACTGGTCTAGGATGTCATCGATGACCTGGGCCTTGGAGTAGTCCATGAGGTCGTAGCCCTGGGTGCCCTCGGTCAAAAAGACTTCGAGCCGATAATAGTACGAGCTGGCCTGCGATGCACGAATGGCAAACGTCGGGGTCTGGAACTTGCGCGGCCAAACCTGGTAGTTGAAGTCCTGCTCTTCGCCCAGCGATATCCGCAGCCCGGCGTGGCGCTCGTCGCCCTCGCCGTCGGTATAGACATCGATGGTCATGCCCTGCTCGCGTAGCTCGGCGGCGACGTCGTCCATGGCCGGACGTACGGCCGAATCCAGATAGCGCATCACGTTGCGATAGCTGGGAAAGCTCATGGCCCGGGATACGCGTCGCGTCCAGCTCACGGCATCTCGCCCGCCGGTCCGACCGGACAGATGGCCGGGCAGGCTCACGCGCTGACTGTCGAACTTGAAGGCCTCCATGCGCAAGCCTTTCCAGAGCCCGGCGATCATGAAGAACAGCACCACCGAGAACGGAAGGCCTGTAACGACCACCGCGCTTTGCAGGGCCGTCAGCCCGCTGGTACCGGAACCGGCCAAGAGCAGCGACAGGGTCAGTACGCCGATGATCACCGCCCAAAGCACACGCATCCAGACGGGCGCGTCGCTGTTAGCGTTTTTCAGGTACGAGGTGAAATTCGACAGTACCAGGGCGCCCGAATCACCGGAGGTGACGAAGAACACGATACCCAGCACCGTCACCGCAATGGTCGAGACCAGAGGCATCGGCAGCTGCGCCAAGAACAGATAGATCCCGGACGGCGGGTTGTTCATCACCGCTTCGCCGAATTCGGCGTTGCCGTTCATGACCATGTCCAGCGCCGAGTTACCGAGCAGCGACATCCAGATCATCATGAACGCGATGGGCAGCGTCATGGTGCCGGCCACGAATTCGCCGATGGTGCGGCCGCGCGAGATTCGCGCCAGGAACAGGCCCACGAACGGGCCCCAGGCAATCCACCAGGCCCAGAAGAACAGCGTCCAGCCGTCGAGCCAGCCCTGGGCATCTTCACCCTGGAAAGAAAAGGTGTCGGTCGACAGCTGCACGAAGTTCGTCAGATAGTCGCCGATGTTGGTGACCAAGGTGTTCAGCAGAAACAGTGTCTGACCGGTAACCAGTACAAAGACCAGCAGCGCCACGGCCAGCAGGATATTGAACTCGGACAGGCGACGAATGCCCTTTTCGACGCCGGTCACGGCCGAGATGGTGGCAAAGCCGACGATGGCCACCACCAGGAAGATCTGGGTCCAGATGCTGGCGGTGATGCCGAACATGTACTCCAGCCCGAAGTTGAGCTGGACGATACCGATACCCAGGGCGGCTGCGATGCCGAACACCGTCGCGACCACGGCCGCGATGTCGACCGTATGGCCGATCCAGCCGTGGATGCGCTGGCCGAACAGCGGATACAGGGCGCTGCGGATCGTCAGCGGCAGGTCATAACGATACGAAAAGAACGCCAGCGACATCCCGACCAGCGAATAGATCGCCCAGCCGGAGATACCCCAGTGCAGAAACGTCAGCTCCATGGCGTGACGGGCGGCCATCACGTCGTCCACCGGCCGGTCCGGGGCATTGTTGTATTGCATGATCGGCTCGGCGATGCCGAAAAAGATCACGCCAATACCGATGCCGGCCGAAAACAGCATGGCCGCCCAAGAGAACAGGTTGAACTCCGGTCGCGACTGTTCCGGGCCCAGCCGGATCTTGCCAAAGCGCGACACGGCTACGAACAGCACGAACACGAGATAGATCAGGACCGTGAGGAAGTAGTACCAACCAAACGTGTTGGAGATCCATCCCTGGACGAGCGCGATGACCGATTGGGCTTGATCGGTGAAAATCATCGTCCATAAAGAAAAGACGATGATCGTGATGGCAGAGCCATAGAAGACGATCGGATTGAGCCGATCCTTCGTAGGTTTCTGAGTGCTGGCGTTGTTCTGGCTCATGAGACCTCGTGCTGATTCGACAACGGGGCCGGTGCGCACGATCGCCTGGTTTGAGTCGGCCGGTACGCGCAACGGCGCAGTGCCGAACAACAACGGCTAGTATCGAGTGCGATCGGGTCCGCCTGCCCCTACGTGCATCACGTCTCGCCGTGTGCGGGCGCCAGGCGCAAGGCTCGTTGTTACGCCGAGTCGCGCCTGGACAGCGCGAGAGCTTGCCGACAAGGCGCTCATGTTGCAAATTGGCAGGCTACGCCCGTCGCCCGAACGGCCGGTTGTTAGCTGGCGTGCTCGGCGATCGCCGCAATGAAGGCACGGCCGTAGGCATCGCGTTTTTTATCGCCCACGCCGGGTACTCGCGACAGCGCGTCCAGATCGGTGGGACGCTCGGCGAGCATGTGCCGCAGCGTGGCGTCATGAAAGATCACATACGGCGGCACATCGGCCTCGCGTGCCAGATCGGTGCGCACCTGCCGAAGCGCCTCCCAGAGCGGCTCGTCCTCGATTTCGATAGGCGGCAGATCTTTTTTCAACCGCGCAGCGCTCGCGCGCTTGGCACTGCGATCCACGCGCAGCTCCAGCTGCTCTTCGCCCCGCAGCAGACCGCGACACGCCTCGGCCAGGCGCAGACCGCCATAGGCATGCTCAACCTCGATATAGCCCAGCGCCACCAGCTGACGCAGGATCGAGCGCCAGGTTTTGGCCGCCATGTCCTGGCCCAGCCCGGCCGTGGACAGCTGATCGTGCCCGAGCGACTCAGCGCGATCCGAGTGCGCCCCGCGCAGATGATCGACGATATACCCGGTGCCAAAGCGCTGCCCGGTGCGATAGATCGCTGAAAGCGCAATACGGGCATACCGGGTGGCATCGTAGGTATCGGGCGGGTTCAGACAGGTGTCGCAATTGCCACAGGCGGCTTGGTTCGCTTCGCCAAAGTAGGCCAACAGATGGATCCGACGACAGCTGGCCAGCTCACAATACGCCAGGATCGCGTTCAGCTTGCCGTGTTCGACACGCTTGCGCTCGGCCGATGCGGCCCCCTGCTCGATCATGCGGCGACGCTGGACGGCGTCGTTTAATCCGTAGAGCATCCAGGCCGTGGCCGGCTGGCCGTCGCGCCCGGCGCGTCCTGTCTCCTGGTAATACGCTTCCATACTGGACGGCAGATCCAGATGCGCGACGAAACGCACGTCGGGCTTGTCGATGCCCATGCCGAAGGCCACGGTGGCCACCACGATCACGCCCTCTTCGCGCAGAAATCGCGCTTGATTGTGCGCACGTAGCGTCGGCGACAGACCGGCGTGGTAGGCCAGTGCCTCGCGGCCGGTCGCAGAGAGCCATTCGGCCGTGTCCTCGACCTTCTTGCGCGACAGGCAATACACAATGCCGGCATCGCTTGCGTGCTCGCGCTGGATGAAATCGATCAGCTGCTGCTTGGCGCTGCCGCGCTCGGCCACGCGATACTGGATATTGGGCCGGTCGAAGCTGTGCACGTAGTGCGCAGCCGCCTGCAGCCCGAGCTGTTCGATGATTTCCTCGCGGGTCCGCAGGTCGGCGGTAGCGGTGAGAGCGATGCGCGGCACGCTTGGAAAACGCTCGGCCAGACAGGCTAGGCCGCGGTATTCGGGGCGGAAATCGTGGCCCCACTGCGATACACAGTGCGCCTCGTCGATGGCGAACAGTGAAACCGGGCTGCGTGACAGTCCGTCGAGCATGCGCGGCTGCAGCAACCGTTCGGGGGCGACATAGACCAGGTCGATCTCGCCGGCGACCAGATCGGCTTCGATGCGTTGTTGCTCGGCCGGTTCCAGCGTGGAGTTTAGATAGGCGGCCTTCACACCCAGCTCGCGAAGCGCCGCCACCTGGTCCGCCATCAGCGCGATCAGGGGCGAAACGACAATGGCCACGCCGTCGCGACACAACGCCGGGATCTGGTAGCACAGCGACTTGCCGCCGCCGGTGGGCATGAGTACTAGCGCATCGCCGCCGTCGATGACGTGGTCGACGATATCGGCCTGTTGGCCACGAAACGCATCGTAGCCAAAGACCTGCTGGAGAACCGTCAGCGCCTGACTCATAGACCGTGCGCAGCGCCGGCCAGCGGCACGACATAAAACAGCACCGCAAACACGTGCAGGCCGCCGCCGGCGATCACAAACAGATGCCAGATCGCGTGGTTATACGGCAGGCGATTCCAGGCATAGAACGCCACCCCGCCGGTATAGGCCAGCCCGCCGGCCACAATTAGCGCCACCCCGCCCGGCGCCACCGATTCGATCATGGGCTTGATGACCAGCACGGCCGTCCAGCCCATGGCCACATAAAACGCCGTGGACAAATAACGCACGTCGTCCAGGCGCGTGCTCTTGATGATGACGCCGAACAGCGCCAATGCCCAGATCAGCACCAGTAGGCTCCAGCCCCACGGCCCGCGTAGATTGACCAACGTAAACGGCGTATATGTACCGGCGATAAGGAAATAGATCGCCAGATGATCGATGATCTGCAGTACACGCTTGGCCCTCGGCGGCGCAATCGCGTGATACAGCGTCGACGACAGGTGCGAAAAGATCAGACTCGCACCAAAGATGGAAACGCCGACGATATGCCAGACGTCGCCCTTAAGGGCCGCAAACACGGTCATGACCACCAGACCGGCGATAGCCAGCGCGGTGCCGATGGCCGAAGTCAGAGCGTTGGCAATCTCCTCGCCAAGCGTATAGCCGCTGCTGTTGACCGGCGGCTCGGTCGCGCTCTTTTGCATAAGCCGTATTCTGCCACGGCCGCCGGGGCAAGCGCTGGACACGACAACGCCGGCAACGCACGGAGTCGCTGCCGGCTTTGTTGTCTCAGGTGCAGCAGCCCCTAGGGAAGCTCTGCACAACCTGTCGCGGTCGCGCCGGGTGCTTTGCGCGCGATTGACAAGGAAGTGAGAGCGTGGCGTGC
>MDSW01154837.1_pt1 | contig 33193 bp, 27 predicted proteins | sample 811171 | NCBI WGS metagenome assembly MDSW01 (sample SAMN05326641, study PRJNA326480) | marine metagenome | isolation source: seawater | place: Atlantic Ocean: North West | collected 2012 | reverse complement strand
TAAAGAGTTTAAAGGAGAAAAACCTAGAACAATTTTAGCTGAATATGAATTAGAACCTGGAGATTTATTATATATACCTATAGGTCAATATCATAAAGCAGAGTCTATGACACCTAGAATATCTACTAGTATACATTTTCCTAATAAGAAAAATCAAAGTCTAAAACATTTTAAACTAGGTAAAGAGAATAGATCTCCTTATTATAATTTTAAATATTTTTTAAATGAAGATAGCGATAGTAAATCATAACCCTGTACTAGGGATAAACAATAGTATATCAAATAAAGTGTATGATTGTTTTTGTGGTAGATATGTACCATATAAGGTTAGAGATGTTAAAGGTATAGAAGACAGTAAACACGTTGGCGTTTTTTTCTTAGATGAAAAAAATCCAGAGTTAGTAAATAAAATTTTAAACTTAATAAAAAATGAAAGCAGGAAAGATTTGGGGTAAAACTGAAAAGGTCCACGCGAACGGAGTATTTGAGTTTCACAGAATAGAATTTAACGAAGGATTTAAATGTTCAGAGCATGAGCATAAATTTAAATGGAATGGATTTTATGTTGAATCCGGAACAATGCTTGTCAGAGTATGGCAAGATGATCAAGGTCTTGTTGATGAGACAATACTCAGGCCTGGAGATTTTACTATGGTAAAACCAGGAAAGTTTCATCAGTTTGAAGGTATTGACAAAGGTGTAGCTTTTGAATTATATTGGGCTGAGTTTAATCACGACGATATAAATAGAAGATCATCAGGTACAGAAGTATGAAGAATATAGCTGTAGTAATACCAGCAAGGCTGAATAGTACTAGACTCAAACATAAGATGTTAATAAAGTTCGATGATGAACCTTTAATACGTCTTGTGTTTGATAAAGTACGTATGATGGGATTTGATACTTTTGTAGCAACTGATAGTAAACGTATAGCTAAGTTAATACCAAATAAATGGTGTATCATGACAGGTAAAGCAAACAATGGTACACATAGATTATCTAAACGAGCTGTTATAGATTTAGTAGGTAATTACGATTATGTAATGAATATACAAGGAGATATGATTGATGTAAATCATGAAACTATAAAACCTATTAAGAAAAGATTATTATCACCATTTAGTCCATTGTGTTTAACAGCATACACAAAAGGAGCTAAACCAAATGATGTTAAAGTTATACACCAAAATAATAAAGCATTATGGTTTACAAGATCTGATATAGGTTATGGTGACAGACATTTAGGTATATACGCTTACTCACCTTATTTGTTAAAAGCATATAGAGGTATGCAAGATAAATATACTAAAGAAAATCTAGAACAGAATAGAATACTAGGTTTGTACGATATAGAAGTAATAGAAACAAAATATGAGGGATATGAAATCAACACCCAAGGAGATGTCAACAGAAGACAAATACAAAGCCTTACACAGGGGTGGTAAATACAAAGTATTAAAAAGAGACGGATCTATTTTAATAAAAACCACTGGTTATGGTAGTGGTGGAGGATTTAAAACTGTAATTAAAACTATTAAAAAACACGTTGATCAAAACCCAGGCACTTTTTTATTAGACTATGGTTGTGGATCAGCAAAGATTTGGCATGATAAACAAATGAGTTTAGGTAATACAACAGTTGTAGAATACCTTGGTGAAAATCTTTCTGGTTTTTATAGATACGATCCTTTTCACCCTAAGTATGATACAAGACCAGAGAATAAGTTTAATTTGGTTGTTGTTGCTGAAGTTATAGAACACTTGCCATTAGAAGAAATACCAGTATTATTAAAAGACATAGCTAGTTTAGCTTCTGATAAAATAATTTTTACTATACCACAAAGCCCATCAAATGCGTACTTTATGGATGGTGAAAACATGCATTGTACACTAATGTCAAAAGATGACTGGATAAAATTAATAAGAAAATATATACCTAAAAATACAATAACAATAAAATATACACCATGAAAAAACCAATGTTAATTGCAGGACCTTGTAGTCTTGAAGACTGGCACACGGTAAGCACAACCGCTAAATATGGTAAATGTCTTGCTGCTAAATATGGCTTTGATTATATATTTAAAGGATCATTTGATAAAGCTAATAGAACATCTGTATTATCTAAAAGAGGTATAGGTATAGATGAAGCTAAATTTATGTTTAGATCTCTTAGAGAATATGGTATAGAAAAGATCACAACAGACATACATGAACCATGGCAAGCTAAAGCGCTAGAGCCATACGTAGATATAATACAAATACCTGCTTACCTATGTAGACAAACTGATTTATTAGTTGCTGCAGGTGAAACAGGTAGAACTGTTAATATAAAGAAAGGACAATTTATTAGTGGTAAGAATATGATACATGCTATCAATAAAGTAAGGAGCACAGGTAATGAAGATGTTATGTTAACTGAAAGAGGTAGTATGTTTGGTATGGGAGATCTTGTCGTAGATTTTAGGCAGATAATTGATATGAAAGATTTAGGTGTACCAGTTATAATAGATTGTACTCATTCAATGCAAAAACCTAACTCAGGTGATACAACAGACGGTAATCCAAAGTATGCTATACACTTAGCTAAAGCTGCCAAAGCATTAAGCGTTGACGGTTATTTCTTTGAGATACATCCAAAACCAGAAGAGGCTTGGAGTGATGGATCGAATATGATCCAGTTAGATAAGTTTGATGATATGTTAAAAGCTATTTCTTAGTTTTTTCAAAAGCAGATATTCCAAAGCAACCTAATGTAACCCATACAAATGAGTTATATATTACTTCATTAATTTCTAACCCACCATCTACATAGATAATACTTGTTACAAGATCTGCTACAGCAAATAAAGTCATAACTATAAAAGATGCAAACCCTATTATATTCTTCTCATTTATTTCGTTTTTATCTTGAAACAATTTCCACATAACTAAGACTCTTTATTATTATTACAGAATGATCTAGCAGCTTCCTTGCTAGCAAATCCCCACTTTTTTAAAGCTTTACTTAAACTACTTGGAGTACCGTTGTCATCAGTCATTGATCCGTCCATGCTACCAAATCTACAAGCAAATGAAACTCTACGTGGATTAGTACCTGATGTAAGCTTTTTACCCATTGTAGGATTTTCTTTTCTCATTTCTCTATTTTCCTTATTATATTGTTGTTCACTTATTTTAAATGGTGATCCTGTTGGTACACATTTATCTTTTCCATCTACTGTTCCAGCAAATCTATAACCTTTCCAACACGCCATGCCATCAGCACCTTGTTCTTTACCTTCTTTATTTTTAGCTTTAAATGGAGTTGGAGTTTGAGTTGAATATTTACCTAGCGCTCTTGGGCCGCAACCTTTTCTTATTGGACTTATCATGTTTTTATTTTTTAACTTTTCCAGTTTGTTTTACCACGTGTTGTTCTTGAACCTGTGTTTCTACTTCTTGTTCCTCTTTCTAATACATAAGGAGCATTTACCTTGCTCCAATCTACAAACTCATCATATGATTTACTATTATTAAATGCATCTGTAAACCACTGCACTTGCTCTGGATTATTTCTTCCTTCAAAATCTTCTTTCCAAGTTCCAGCTCTAAAAGAGTCACCAAAATTTCCTCTAACTTTTCTTTTTAAAAATTCTAGCATTGAACCTCCATGATCTTTATATATATGATCTTGTCCTTTTGACCAATGCTCTGTATTTTCCCAATCATCTCTAGTTTGAGTTTCTACTTGACTATCTCTCCAATTTTGAGCTTCATTTGCGAATGTTTCAAAATCTGAATAATTATCTTGAACACCATCTTTATTTAATTCCCATATTTCTCTATCAGTTGTACCTGTACCACTAACATCAATCTTTCTTGTTCTTACGTTAGCTGTTTCTTCGTCACCACCTTCATAGTTCCATTCGCCACCTCCATCTACTGTTTGTTTAAAAGCAGAGGGTGTATTTTTGTACTTTAATTTAAAAGGCATAATTAATTATTTTTTCTTGGATTATTAACTGCTGGGTTTGGTGGGTTTGCTGGTGGATTAGTTATTCTATCTACTCTAGGAGCAATTGAATTATTATTACTTTGACTTATATTTGGGTTATTGTTGTTGTTAGGGAGAGGTCTATAATCATTTATATTTGGATTAAAACCATGATTTCTCCATGGAGTATAATAAAAAGTATTATATCCTATAGGGTATCTATTTGTTGGATAAGTATTGTAATTATATATAGGTCTTATAACATCAATAGGTAATTTTAATGTATCTCCTTCTGCAGTTACAGCTAGTACAGACGTTATCTTCATTTGAGGTTGTCTATATACTGTACAGCTAGATAATACACCTAATAAAATTATAGCAGCCATAACCGCTATTGATATTACTTTACCATAATCTCTTTGTCTTTCTGTCATATTACCATATATTTTGTTTTACCGCCGTCGCGATAAGCTTTTAAACATCTATTTCTATTTGAGCCTGGATCAACATAACTCACATGTACCCAATCAGGATTTTCATCTGTACCAAATTCCCATATCATCTGATCGTAATCTAAGTTAGCTCTAATCCAATCAAACATTGCAGCATTAGAAGCATGGCCGAATGTATCATCAATATCCATAGCTTGTCCGTGACAATGTTGTGATTTTTTAGATCCACCAATAGCTTCATTAAGTTCAGGTCCACGATAGAACGAATTTATCTTTATAGGACCTCCTACGTGAGTTCTAAGGGGTTCAAATATCTTTTCTGACAAGAGCTTCATGTTTTGTAAATGCTTATCAGAGGGATCATTTTTTAAACCTAGCCTCAAAGCAGTTATACTATGTACTCCTTCTTTATAAGAGACATGCTTAGTTAATTTTTCCATTACTTTTTTAATGCTTGCTTTACAGCTTTAGCTTTAGCTCTTAATTTAGCAGCTTTATCTTTTATATCACTAGCTTTAGCTAATATAATCTCATCCACAGTAGTTTTACTCCATAGTAAAACCCACATATCTTTCCAGTATTCTTTTGTTAATTTCCACATATTGTTAATTTTTATAAGGTATTAATTTGTTTAGTTTTTCTTTGCGTTCTTCACACCCACAATCTTTTCCAAATATTCTCTTTACAACAGGTTTGATACCTATTGCAACTGTTACTTTTTCTATAGTATCTCCTAATCCCTTAGAATTTTGATGCTTCGTTGACTTCATTAATCGCTTCTTGTATCTCTTCTAAATCAGTTGGCATTGCTAAATCTAAACCAGCTTTCCAAACATCTTCTTTTACACCACCTTTAAATAAGATTATTGTTGGCGCCATACGGACTTTATATTCTTTTTTAGTAATCGGAGCCTTGGCAATATCCACTCTGTAATAAACTGCATTTTCAATCTTATCCCAATCGGCAAAACAATTAGCAGCATTAAAGGAAGCCCAAAACTCCACAACAATAGGAAGTTTATCATCGTCTCCGAATCTGTGGTGTTCATTAATTTTTTCTTCAAAGTTCGAATCCTCGATCCAATACTTTTCTGGTACGTCTTGTTGAGCAAATGCTAAAGTAGTTAATAGTGTTAAAAATATTGTAAATAAAAATTTCATTGTTATCTATTTTTTTGAATTTCGTATAATCGTTCATCGATTTTATCGAGTTTTTCCTTCATTTCCTCTACGTCCTCTTGGGTGTTCATGATAGTTTCTCTGATCAATTCGTCTTTTAGATCATACTCTACACGATCTATAACTGGTTCAGGTAACTCCTTAGCTAAAGCAATATCAGCTTGCAAAGCAAACCACATACCTACTAGTGTTACAATACCTGCACCTATCATGCCTAATGTTTTTAAATCTAGTGTTATTTTAGTTTCTTCGCCTATTTGCTTTGCCATAGTTATTTCATTGTTATGTTAATTCCAAAATTTGTACTATAAATTTCTGAATCCCAGAATTTAGTATATTCACCCTCTACAAATATACCTAGCATCTTACCAACTTTCCAACCAAACATTAAACCTGCTTGGTAATCACTCCATTGCTCAGGTGTTGAATCTTGTCTCAAACCACCTTTACCCCAATTACCTCTATTAAGATAACTAAAATCCTCATCACCTTTTAAGTATTTGTGATAAGGTAGTATCCAGTTAGCATAAGCGTGCATCCAGAATTTATTTTTGTAGTGATAAAAATCAGCTCCCACTACAGGTGCAATTTCACCATAAGGATCTAATAGATCCCAAATGTCATTATTGTAACGGTTCATAAGATCAGGAAATACCTCATCTCTAAACACTTCGTCTGTATGAGCAACTAATACGTCATTCTCGTCCATCCAAAACCATGCTGGAAATTGTACGAAGTTTCCATCTTGATCATAATAATTAGCTACATAATAAGTATCATAGTATCCATACTCATAACCAAGAGTATACCATGGGTTCGCAGCTGTACCATCATCATTTTGTTCGTTTAACCATATTTCAATTGGATTATATCCGTAAGCTTTTTCATGAGTACGATATATAGCTCCAGCTGATATACTAAATTTCTTTCCAATAGGTAATCTTGCTCTAGCTTCTGCTGATTGATATTTAAAACCTATGTTTCCTTGTTCTCTTTGCTCTAGTTTTACTATGTGGTTATCACCAGTATGTCTTAAAAAATATCTACTGTTAATCCATTCTTCTCCACGTTTTCTTTCTTTTTCATAATGTATTAAGTATTCAAAGCCTTTTATTGCAGCTGTAGGAGCAGATAAACCAACGTTATTTTCGTCTTCACCTATACCGTTATAAAAGTTTGCACCTTTAACTTCATAGTCAAATCTAGCTAGTTTTCTAAAACCAATACCGTATCTATAATCAAATGGGTGATATATTGTTTGATCAACAACATCAGGGATAGCATATAAGTTATCAGGATCCGTTCTAACAAAAAAGTCAGGTCTTTGTGTTTCATACGCACTACCTATATTTCCAGCAGCGTAAAACGTTCCGTATTTGAAAAAATCTTTATATAAATCTTTAAAAAAGTTTGATTTCTTCTTTGTTTTGATAGCCTCTGTGTAGGTTATCTCTTGGGCAAAAGTATTGCCAGATAATAATAGTATTATAATTATCAGTAGTTTTTTCATAGTTAAGTCTTTATATTCTTATATTATCACTTATTTTTTTCTTTTTTTATAATTTTCAAGTGCTCTTTTACGTGCTTCGTCTTTGCTTTTATTGTATTTATTTGGATTTCTTGATTTATCTCTTAGCTTATCTTTTTTTACTTTTTCTTTTAATTTAGCTCTATTAGGATCAGCAACAGATCCAAGGTCCCATGTATTCCAACCCATAAAGTTAGCTATTCTCTGCCAAGTTGCATTTTGATTATTCAAAGAAGCTCTAACATTATTTAGTTTATTAAATACTCTATCTAAAGGAACGTTAGTAAAACCAGAAACAACATTACCAACCGCATTGTACGCAGGACTTCTTAAATCAAAGCCATATTCAGCCATTATATCTTTATTAAACCTATACTCTTGTATACCAGAATATACTCTTCTAAGTTTACTTCCAATTGGTGGTGATAAATTTGCAAATTCAATAACAGTGTAAGTGTGATCAGCCATAAATCCTTTATCTTCTTGTTCTTTAAATTTAAGTAAAATATTTTTAAGAGTAGATACACCGGCACCATAAACACCACCACCTCTTAATATTGTATCCATCATGTTATTCATTATTCTATGTCTCTTTTTAAGAAACATTTTATCTTTTTCTTCTTCATCTTCTTCAAATACAACTGCAAACAATGCTGATTGCATAGATGTAAATATTAAGTTTTGAACAAAACTATAATATACTAATTTTGAAATATTTGTTTTAGCATCACCCCTACCATTTTTGAGATCAAGAAAAGCTTTCTTAGTTAACCTCATATACTGCATTGGTGTATTTTGGAACGCGAGTATTAATCTACCTAATGGTCCAGCTTGTTGCATTGAAATCATATCAGGTCTAGCTGACTGCTGTGTTGCTTCTGATATATCTGCAAAATCTTGAAAAGCTTGTTTTTCAGCTTCTGCTTGAGACATACCTTCAGCTAAATAAGTATTAATTCTATTTCTGTACATTGTAGCACCACCTGAAGCAATAGCAAAACTATCCGCTAGCTGTGTTGGTGTAAAACCTACTCTTAACAAAGCTCTTAACAAAGCTGTTGGATTACCATTTTTACCTTTAACTGCCGATGCAATTTCAGCTTCGTTTACATCTGTTTGTAAACCAGCTCTTCTTTGCTTTAGCATGTCTGAATTAAATATGTACACAAAATCTTTTACATATTGATCCCAATTAGCTACAGCTGCAGCTGCTTTTAATGGATTGTTGTCACTCCAGTTAACAAAGTTTACCATTGATATTGTTTGTAAAACTGCAGATCTCATATTGAAGAACATAATAGCACCAACAGAGTTATTAACCCAATCTGAAAATCTATTTACTAATTTATTATTACCAAATTTTCTATTAGTACCATTTTCCATTCTCCATAACATATCTTCTAAAGCTTCTCTAAAATCAGTACCATAGATAGATTCTATTTTATTTAAATTCTTTTTACTAAATATAATATTCTTAGCTTCTATCCATTCTTTAAGGTAGTGTTTTCTACCTTGTTTCATTGTTATGTCGTTTATATCTTTAGCTACATTACCAACAGTCCAGTTTTCATCTGGCTTAGTATAACCTTGATCTTTAGTTAATTTAATTAAACCATTACCAAAAGCTTTATAACCAGCGTTATTTTCTATAGCTTTTACTAAAGCATTTATTTCTTTTTTAGATATACCAGGTATTTCGTATCCTAACTTGTTCCACACATATACTCTAATACCATCTGAAACAGTGAAAGGTCCAACTCCTATATCTTCATTTAATTCAGCTGTAACAACAGGTTCTAACTTTTTTAATTCTTGCAACCCGTTTAAATAAATCTGTTTAGCTTGGTTTATTTTTTGAATAGCTCTAGAAAAAGGATCAAATAATGTTTCTTTAAAAAACTTATAATGATTATTACCTTGTTCACCTTTACCCATAAACATATACATAAGACCAACAAAATCTTCAGCGCCTGGTGGCATCCACCAAGAATTTTTTACTTGTGATCCTTTTGATTTAGCAGCTGCGTCACTAACATTTGTTTTTGCATTTACACCGCTTTGCTCATATATTATATTGTTCATTTCAGCGTCTAGATCTGATTTACTATATTGTATACTTCTTGACGGTGTTAATACTTTTCTTTCACCAGTCATAGGATCTATATTTGGTCCTCTTCTGTCAAGAACAATAACTTCTAAAGCATATTTCAACGCATCTTTAATTTCTTTATTCTTCTCTTGTGGAATGAGTTTCCTTAATTCATCAGGTGATCTTTCATTTATAGCTTTTTGAGCTACTTTTGCTATTTCTAATTTTTTTCTCCAATATTCTTTAGTGTTGTAACGTTGAATACGATTACCAATATCATCTGCTAAAAAAAGATTTGTTTCGATGTTATCTATATTATACTTACTAAACTGAACTTGTTTAACCTTATGATTTACATCAACAACTTCTAATACTTTTTGTACAGCTTCTACGTTTTTATAAGCGTCATCTACAAAATAAAAGTCGTTATACCCATTAGCTGCTTTATCTATAACCCATTCAGCTTTAGCATCAGGTCTACCATCTTCTAAACCTGTTATGTTTTCAATAGGTATTTCTAAACCTAATTCTTTCATAAATTTATATATAGCTGGAGCAGCTTGTTGAGGTCTTGCTGTTAATATAAATATATGTTTATTACCAAACTTACCAATAGCTTTTCTAAGTTTAGCAACTAGTGGCCCAGGTTTACCATTTATAACCTCGTTAAATTGTTTAAAATCAAACTCAGCTCCCTGTGCTTCTAGCTCAGAAGCTTTTACAGCAAATTCAGCAGGTGTTATTTCAGTTACAGTATTGTCAGGCATTTTAACTATAATCTTACTATCACTATATGCTAATGTATCGTCAAAATCAAATATACTTATACCTTTATGAGGAGCATCAGGATCTCTAGCTATTTCAATTGCTTTGTTTACTTTTTGTTGTAACTCAAAATCTGATTTACTATATTGTATTAAACTAGGAGCAATAACCTTATCTTCAACAACATCATACATGTACATAGGTAGATCATCATATCTAGTTTCAAATTGACTATCACCAGGTTTATGGTTAATACCCATTTTACTTCTACGACCACTTTTACTTAAAGCATCGTCTTGTTTTTGAGGTATTATAGCTACATCATAATTTGCTACTTCTTTTTGTAATAATGTTTTATTACCCGTTACAACATATAAATAAGCTAAATCTCTTATATAGTTTGCTGGTGACATATGTTCTAATACCCATTTATCATCTTTATAAGCTAGCCCTTGTTTTATTTGTTCTTCTTTACTTAATAAATTACCATTTTTATCACTAGGTAAATATCTAGGACCAGCCATTACCTTACCAGGACTAAACTGATTTGCAAATAAATTAGTTAATAACCATTGTACAGCTCCTAAGCTTATGTTACCATTATCGTAACCTTCTTTTATTTTAGGTAACAACACATCCAACATAAAATCTTTTTCAGCTTTAGAATCTTCGTATATTTCTTTTACAGCTTGTTTTTTACCATTATCATCTAGGTTATTATAATCGCTATCTTCATTAACATACCATTGTCCATGCTTATATGTATTATCATTTCTTGCTTGACCTCTTTCTGGTTTAAAACCTAAATTATCTTGTGCGTCCTTAGCGTTAGCAAATATAGAATCTCTAACTGTAGGTTTTACCATTTTACCTTTTTTATTTTTCTTTAATGGTATTTCAATTAGCTCTGATGCTTTTACTAATATATTTTTTATAGCTCCTTTAGCTTTAAAACCAGCTAATCTAGCAGGCATATAAACAGAAGGATAAATGTATTTTACAAAATCTGCTAAAGATATGTCAGAATCAAATAACCATTTTACAGCTTGCCTAACATCATTTAAACTACTTCTACTATTAAAATCTTTTTCATTTTTTAAACCTAACTTAGCGTTTATACTATCCATGTCAGTAGCTTCTTTTAAATTGTAGCTAACGTTTTGTATTAAGAAGTCAACAGTTTTTTCTACATTATATTTTTTAGCTTTAACAACTGAGTCTTTTATTTTCCACTCAGAACCTATTTCTCTAGCAATTAACCTAGCTTCTTCTTTAGTTATTCCTAATTCTGCTACATTATTTACTAATATATCTCTTATAGTTTTTTCTATGTAATTATCAACTTGTTTAAAGTTTTCAATAAAACTACCTCTATGTTCTGTTATTAATGATAATATTTTAGGTATAAGTTTTTTATTAGGTTTTATATCGTTTTCTATATCTCCTCTAGTTATAGAATGAGCAGTTTTACTAAACTGAACTACATCACCATCCATATTTTCTTCAGTCTTAGGATCTAAATATACTTGAATATCTTTTATTAACTTTTCAACTTGTATAACAGCTGTGGTACTACTATGTAGATTAGCTTTTTTAACCATACCTTCAACGATTTTAGTATCGTTTAATATATTGCCTAATTCTATTTGCACAAAATTACCAGCCATATCATTAGCAAGTTGCTTTTGTCTAGCTCTCAATGTTGTTAAACCACCTTGTGTAAAATATTTTATAAATGTTGCTTTTAAAGGTTTAGATATTTTATGATCTACCTTTCTATAATAACTATCTTTTTTAAGTAAAGGATTATCTTTCTTTAAATTCTTTTTATCTGTAACACCTATTTTTTCTTTACTAAATATTGTGTTAAGTTTTTTAAGTCTAGCAACAGGGTAAGCTTTTATTATATCTTCAAAGCCCATTGTTAACATTTCCATGTATTGATCTGGAATTACTGCTACATTTTTACCATCTACTTTTTTAGACTTAATTGGTCCGAGCTCGTTTAATACTTTATCTGTTATATCTTTATTTATTAAAGCTTCTATTTTAGCTATTAATTTTTCAACCTCTTCAGTTATTTTTTTATTTCTATTAGCTCTTGCTGCTGGATTTGGATCAGTACCCGCTAATTTAACTAATGTAGATAAAGCACTTGTTATAAGGTTTTTTATTTGTCCTTCTAGTTTTTTATTATAAAAAGGTTCACCTTCTACATTTTTAATAACCTTGTTAAAGTTATTTTGTTTTCTTTGTTTTCTTGACGTATCTTTTTTAGTTTCTTTAGCTTTAACATTTTTAGCTTCTGATATATCTACACCCATTTGCTCAACACCACCAATAGCTTTAGCTCTAGTAAATATTTCAGCTTGTCTATTTTTAAGTGTTGATCCTAAAAAGGTTGTTACTTCGTTGTCTGGATTATAAGTATTAAATAATGGAGTTTTACGGCTGACCTTATTACCGTTTGGTAATGTTACCGTTGGGAATATACCAAGCATTTGTTCTGCAACAGCTTCTTTAACTGCCTCGATTGGTATTTGGCCATTAGGATCGAATTTTAGTGCGTTACTAATTACAGGCCAGTTTCTTTCTATTAAAGCTTCTACAGCTCCAAATCTATCTTCTTGTGTAGATTGTGGTGAGTTTATTATATCAACTAGTGATTTATTATCTATTTCAAGATCTAAAAATTGTTGCGCTCTTGGATTAACTTCTTTAGAAAATTGTAACTGTAAATCTTTAGATTCTTGTAAACCACCTTCTTGTGCTAGATCAGTATCACCAATAGCTTGTTTAGCTTCTTTTGTTAGTTTTCCTTCTTGTACGCTTTTGCCATATGTTTTCATAAAGTTATAAACACCTCTTCCGTCTTTAAAACTTATATTATCAAAACCTTCACCTTTAAATAAACCTACAACAGCGTCACCTACTTTTTCAAGTAAGCTTTTATCATAATTAATTCTTTCTTGGGCTAACATATCTGCAAACACATTAACATACTCTGTGTCGTACTCCGCACCAGTATAACCTCTGTCTTTCATTTCTTGATCAACAGCTGATCTTTGTGCCCATGTCATAGATCTTCTAAACTGTTTAACCATTTTACCTTGAGCTATTCTATCTCCTACTTTAGCGTTTAATATTTTATGTAAGAATTCGTGACTACCAACACCAATTTGACCTTGTTCGCTAGCTACTTCTTTATTAATAAATATTTTACCACCAACAGTAAATCCAGCTACTTTACCACTTTGATCTTTAAACTCTTGTTTTTGTTTTTTATCAACTTCACTAAGACCTTCCATTGCTTGTTCAGTCTCTTTAGTTGTATTTAAAACTGTTGTTTGTAAACCTTTTGCTGCATCTTCTTTAGACACTGTATCTTTTACAAACTTAATATTGTCTTCTAACTTCATGTCTTGAAGTTTTTGTCTAGCGTCTTTATATTCTTTTTCAAAACCTACTCTAGCAGTTTCAAATTCTGAATCAGATATTACACCTGCTCTTTTCTTCCTATGTAATTCAGTTATTTTAAAAGCAGCAACATCAGCTAAATCTGATAAACTATTTATTTCATTTAACTGATCGTTGCTTAAGTTATTATATATTTTATTTCCTTTTCTTACAGAATCAGCAATATCTTGTTCTAATACATCTATTTGCTTTTGTATACCTTCAGCAGTAGTTGCGTCTTTTGTGCCTTTAAGTTTTATTCTTAAATCACCTATTTTATCTATGTTTTCACTAACCTTTTTTCCATCAACAACGGATCTTATATTGCTTAGTGATTTAGCAGCGCTTCCACCACCAACAATACCACCACCACCAAGGAAACCTTGTATACCAGCTTCTAAACCCTCTTCGCTAAATAGAGCTTCTATAGCAGCATCAACTGGATTAGCGTCTATATCTGTACCAGCTACCCTACCCATTTCAGAGTTTACCTCATCACCGACATGCTGTAATATCTCCGTGTTGAATTCTGCAAATCCACCACCAAGCATATTCATTACATCTCTACCGTTTTTACTATAAAATATTTTATTAGTTAATTGCTTAGGTATCATTTTTAAGAATGGTGCTCCTCTACCTCTAGTAGCTATTAATGTTGCTGGAACTATTGATTCTAAAGCTGTATTGACAACACCCATTGCTACTGGTATTTTACTTTCTGCATCACCGGATTTTATTAACTCCTCTAGACTAACACCTGTATTTTGAGCTTTTTGTTTATTATACTCTACATAGTTATTAGCTATAAAGTCAGATAAGAAACCACCACCTACTGTACCAGCACCATAAGCAACACTACCTAACATATTTGTTATAGCATTGAATGATCCAGCTAACACTCCACCAACATCTCCTTTCTTCCAACTTTCAACAACACCAAGTGTTCGTTTTGTTTTTTCTTGTTCTTTCTTATACGCTTCTATAGCTTGTATCGTGTGTTCATCACCAACCTCAAACCCAATAAAACCACTTTTATCCTTTTTTTGTCTACCTGTTAAGATTTGATATATTCCGTTACTTGCTATGTCTTTTGCAGAACCAGCACCATCGTCACTAAACCACCACTCGCCAACATCCCAGATCATTTCACCTAGGTTCTCCATTGAGTTACTTACGGATTGCCAAGCGGTTAATTCTTCAGCTGAATCCGAAGAACCAATTTCCGAGTTGGAGACCATATCGTTTTCCGATCCTACATTGGTCTCCGCATTGGCAGGATCGACTTCCTTTCCCAAAGAAGTGTTATATTTGTTTATTACATCTTGTATGAACTCATGTGACTTACCATCGTCAATCATTTGTTGCACGACATCTTTTATTTCAGCCATAATTTTTATTTATCTAAAGTTACTTGATCTAAGTAGTAATCAGCATCTCTTGCTGTTGTATTTTGTTGGGTATTACCCAATTGGTTAAAGTCAGGCCATAAATTTTGAGGAATGTTTTGAGCATTAAATAAAGTTGCTAAATCTGAAGGATTAGTAGGATCTAAATATTGCACGTTGTTACCTTGCCAAAGTTCGTATAAACCTTCTGCTTCTCCTTGCCCAGCTATTATTTGGTCAGTACCTACTAAATATTGATTAATAAGAGTAGCATCACCTTGTAATAATCCATTCCAACCTTGTAATAGGTTATTCATCATAGCGTTGTATTTTCTTTCACTAGCTGTACCTCGCGATCTTGGTGCTTGATTTCTAGTTTGTTTTAATTGAGCACCTGCCGCGGCTGTTTGTTTAAACATGTCTAAATAAGAGTTTATAACAACATCTCTTAATTCATCTACTCGTTGATCATTTAATAATAAATCATTTGGTAAACCTAGACCACCTGGTATAATAAAATCATCTGAAGCTAGTGATTGCACAATGTTTCTTTGATTCATTAGTTTTTGTAGCTTTAATCTATATAGGTTTTCTTGCGAAGGACTAAAAGCTATTCCAGATTTATATAAAGCTTCGTTCATCTCTAATATACTAGTAGCCGCGTTGTTTGCTTTAACATTATAGTCTGGTAAATCATCAAAGTTTATATAACCACTATCATTATAAAAACTAAGATCACCGTTTTCGCTAATAGCTATATCCATTCCGTCTGTGTATATTTGAGAAAGTATACCCATTTTGTCTTCAGAATTAGCTCTACTTAAATTTCCTTCAGCTATTGTTTCTAAATAATCTGATTTATATCCTTTAAAGTTTTCTAACTTAGCATTTAAGTTTTCAAAAGAAGAAACAATTGAGTTTAATTTTTCTCTACATCTCATTTGTTGTTCTGATCCAGCTGGTGCGTTTGCAACACAAGCAGCAGCTTTAGTGTAAGCTGATTTTTGTTGCATACCCCACTGTGTTACTGGGTCTCTATACCTTGGTCCTACTTTATTAATATCAACACCTTCAGGTAGCTTGTCTAGGTATTTATTAACCATAGCGTTGTTTCTAGACCTTGCTTGTTCGTCAAGTCTTTTTTGTAATAACTTTTGTTTTTCATTATACCTATCCTCTTCTCTCCATTCTTTTCTAAAGTTATTTACAATATCTAAAACTCCTTCGCCTGCTAAATTGTTTAAAAATGTACTATTTAAATTCATGTCTTTATATTTTAACCTATATTACCAACTGCACCACCATGTTGAGCACTTTGCCAATTACCTGCTAAAGCACCACCTTTCATTCTTTGCGTTCCAAGACCTACTAAATTACCTACACCAGCCATCATACTCTTTTTAGCTCTCATTGTATCAGCCGTAGCCATACCAAGTCTATGTGTAGCTCTTTTTAACATACCAGAACCTTTTGCAGCTTCCATTTGTCTACTCATCATATCACCTTTAACTTCTAGTTGATCTAATTGAGCTTGTTGAGCCATCGTTTGCATTTGATTTTGTTGCTCTTGTTGACCTATATCTACCGAAGCTTGTTGTAAGTTAGCTGATTGTTGACTGGCCATAGATTGAGCTAACGCAGCAATACCTGATCCACCCGCAGCACCTTCTAGATTACTCATAGTGTTTGCTAGCGCAGCTTGTTGTTGCTGAGCAAGAAACTGTGACTGCTGCTGATTAACAGTAGCGTCTTCAAACGTATTTTGCATGTTTGCATAAGGATTAGAAGCATCTAAGTTTTCTAATCTAGATATTTGTTTGTCATATCCTGCCTGAGCGTTTCTTTGTTCTCTTTTTCTAGCCCTATTACCTATTAAACCTCCAGCTAGTTTAGCTCCTATTTTTATACCAGCACCAGCTAGTAATAAAGGCGCTATACCATATTGAACGTTCGCGTTAGCGGGACCAATTAAAAAATCAATTAACCATTCCATATTATATATTTATTTATTAGTTATAATTACACATTATTTGCTACTTTCAAATACTTCCGAGGAAACCGTAAATAATTCAGCAGCTTCTGTGCTATTGTTTTGCATTTCAACTTCAGCATAATAACCTTTTAAACCTGCTTGGTTTGCTCTAGGATCTTTACTAAACATTATATAAGATCCATTTGCAGGTCTAGGCGTACTATTACCTATGTTAGTAGTCAACGAGTATTCGTTTACTATTGTAGCTGTACCCATTTCAACCATACTGTTAGCTGTATTAAAACCACCTACAGTACCTGTTGCACAATAATATATTGTATCTCCTACTTGAACTGAATCATTTATTGGGTAATCAAAAGCTAAGTTTATAGTTGCCATATTTTTTTATTTTAACAGTTTACTGCATTAGTGTCATTGTGTGCATCTTGAGCTGTATTAAACCATTGTGCACCTGAACCACTTATGTAAGCTCCAATAGCACCATCAGAAACTGATACATTTATTATTTTACCAGCTGCATATTCAGTACTACCACATCCACCAGCAGAAGTTACAAATCTAACAAATTTATTTAAACCAAAGCAACTGTTAGGTATTACAGCTAAACTACTACCATTACAATATTGAGTAGAACTAACATAGTACTGAACATTTGTAGTGTTTCCAGAAGAATCATATCTTTCTATTAACCATCTAGCTCCTGTTCCACCGTCAGCTAAATCTCCAATAGATATTGTAAATTGTTTTTCAACATTACCACTACCATCAGCGTCAGTAGATCTAACTCTAATAGAGTAAGAGTCTTTAGTTTCATAATCGAATACCTCACCAGCTCTTAAATTAGAACCACTAATGTTAAAGCTTGAGTTATCAGTACTACCAGTACCAGAAACTAAAGTATAAGTGTAAGTTCCACTACCATCAGGATCCACTGAAGAGAATGCTCCAATCACATCATTTATTGAGTTGTTTTCATTTATTGATTGACTAGACATTGTTATATCAGTAGGTGCATCAGCTACAGCAGCTATATTTAATGTAGCTGTTGCTGTATTACTATTTTCTAAACCATCATTAACTCTCCATGTGAATGTAACATTAGTATTGTTATTAGCAGCAGGTGTATAGGTTATAGCTCCAGTAGAAGCATTTATAGAACCTAAAGTACCATTAGAACCACTATTATCAGCTACAACACTATATGTTAGTGTATTTCCTTGAGGGTTTGTTACATGCGAACTTAAATCAATACTTAAGTTAGAATCTTCATTACCAGCAAAAGTTGCGTTAGCAGCAACAGTTGGTACGTTTATAAAATTATCTAAAGCTAAAACATGTGTTGAGTTAGCTATTCCAAATTTATCTATTTCTGATGAAACAGTTATTGTATAAGACTGAACACCAGCCCCACCTATAGTACTAGGATTAATACTTACTGTGTCTAATAACATAGAGCCAGAAGTTGAAGTTGATCCATCTACGTTTGTTCCGACAAAATCACTACCTATTGGTAATCTTCTTAAAACCATATTAACATCATCTGTTAATACTAAAGAAGATGCAAATGTAGCTCTTCCTGATGGTACAGATAAAGCAACACCTGAATGTGTTTTTGATGGTGTACTTGTATAAGATCTACCACTAGCTGAATTAGTACTAACAGTATAACCACATGTACCATATGATATAACGTTAAAAGTAGCAATACTATTATTGTCAGGGTCTATACCACTAGCTAAATCAGATCCTGCGTAAGCAGCGGTACTTAAAGTAAAGTCATACTGATCTGGATCACCAGTTGTTGGATAAACAACGTCTACATCTATATAACCATTACTTGGTATTGTTAATGCTTTTGAACCACCACCAGTAAAATTTAAATCTGTAAAGTTGTAAGCTGTACTATCTTCGTTAACCATAGCCAAATCTACTTGAGCACCACTCTCACCATATACTCTTAATGTTCCTTCTGTTCTATTCTGTGAAATAGAGTTTGGTTCAATTGTATAACTATTAATAAGCTTAAGGCCATCATCTGTTATTAAAGTACCATCAGCATTTGCTGTAATTGTAATTACATCTGCAGAAGGGTTTGTGCTCTCACCATCTGGAAAGTTATATTTTATCTCAAAAGTTTTAGACAGTATAGCATCGGTGTATGTAGCGTGTACTGTTGTTGAGCAGGTTATCGTATAATGATCAGCTGTTCCAGTTGTTACTACGTGACTAGGTTCAGATGTAAAATACTTACCTGAAGTAGCTGTTATAGTTTTTGTTACTACAGCAACTGGGTCTCCAACGCCATCATAAGTTCCTGTTACAGTATAACTATTTGTTCCACTTGATGATGTTGTATTTGTTTCAACTGTTGTAACGTTTGTTAGTCTAGTTTCTCCTTTATCCTGAGATAAAACTGCAGCTCCATCAATATCTATTGTTAAGGTTACATCATTTGTACCAGGGTTATAACTGTTAGTTAAATCACAAGTTACTAATACTGTATTATCTAACGCATAAGCGGTTGTACTATCACTTAATGTTATAGTGTCAATCCCTGTTGGAGGTGATTGTTTTGAAAAATCAGTAGCTTTAACAACATAACCAACATCTGGAGTAATAACTAAAACTTGACTAGCTGTAGTTCCTACTGCTTGATTTGAGGTTACGTCTACCGCTGTGGATGTTATAGTGCAATTAGTTAATGCCATTAGTCGTTATTTTCAATTATTGTTATAGTTACATCACTTGGTGTAGTATCTCCACTAGCTGCTTCTTTCATTTCTCCTATACCTTGTATATTAAACTCATCTGAATTTATATTTGCAAGAGTAGGTGAGGTTAAAGTATTACCTTGTATAAAACTAAACCATTTGTTTTCTTTATTTTTAAACTGATACACATTACCTTCTTCTAAATCAGTTACAACGCTACTAGCATACCAACCAGCTTTAGTAGCATTGTTAAAGTATTCACCATCAGTTAAATCTTGTATTACTTTACTTTGACTACCTTCATAATTTAATGTTCCAAAGCTTTTTATCGTGTCAGGTGCGTCAGAGAATATAAACTTAACAGATGAATTTACAGCACTACCACCATAAAAAGTATTTCTAACTTCATTATCATGGGAATACATTTCACCGTTTCTAAATGTATAATATAAGTTATTTAACGATATACCAGCTTCTGGAAGATAAGATTTTCTACTTGGCCAACCTTGTACTTCTTCTTTAAATGAAATAGTATCATCTAAACCTCTAACACTACTACTTTGTAATGATATATCATATAAACCTTTTTTATCATTAAAAGCTCCAATAGCTATATCTGTTTCTGCTAATTTATCTCTAAAGTAATCTAGCATACCATGTGCTGATATAGGTTCTAAACCATTTCTAGATAACCTTAATACAACACCTCTTGCTTTGTCTGTAAAATAAGATCTAAATCCATATGTTGCAAAACTTGTTGGATCTTTACTTATACCAAACTCACCAACATAAGGAACTGATTGTCCTAAAACAGCTGTATTAGATGTTACGTTTGCATTTCCATCAGCATTAAATAAAGCATCTTTGTTGGCTAATATATTTAAACATTTATCCTCACATAGAACAGTCATGTCTGAATCTCTTGCGTTTAGCTTCTGTATACTACCATAAGCAGGATTTTCATCTTTAGTTATATTCTCACCCATTATAAATTGATTTAATCTATTTATTCCTGATGAAGAATTAAATATTTGTGAAAATATTAATCCATTTGTTTTATGTTCTTCTTCATATTTTTCTGCTAACGTGCTAGATGCTTTAACACCTTTAGATATTGTCGGTGCGTTAAAATCATCTCGTATTCTATTTGATTCAACACCATTAGCAAAACTAATACAATTTGAATAAGGTAATTGTCTAGCAGCACCATGAGGATTACTAAGAGCATTATCTAACGCATAACCTTCAGTTGCTTCAAAAAATAAATTTAATTCAGGAGCTTCTTTTGGTTCTGTTTCCCAAATAGCTGGATTGTCAGATGTAAAACCATCGTTTTCTTCTTCATCGATAAATGTACTACCTAATTGTATTTCTGTTCTATATGATTGACCATTTCCAAAATTTTGTATACCACTTGTTTCAGGAGCTGAAGCATCATAAGTATCTTCAGGAGCCCATTCTAAAGGTCTATCTAATTTAATAGTCCAAAGAACAACCCTACTACTAGCAAAAGTAGCTGTTCTACCACTACCACCACTACTTCTTCCTTCATACATAGCTAAAGCACTTCTTCTATAACCTTTTATTCTATATATTCTGTTTTCATCAGGATCTGATGCGAATCTTATTATACCTTCTAATTGTTGTAATCCTTTTACAAAATCAGAGTGTTCAGGTTTTAATTCACTATTAGCACTAGCTTTACCAAACTTTTGCCAAAAATCAACCCAAGCTTCATCTTGACCATTCTCACTATTATTTGTTTTTTCTCCAAAACTATGATACCCTATTTCTATTATATCTGATCCTGTCTGAGCACCATAACCTTCAGCTTTATTTTTACCAGCATTTTCTGATCCTTGGTTTCTGTACATACCTATATCACCTTCACCACCTATATCTTTAAACCAATATGGTTTATGAGTTTTATATATAAACCAACCAGCAGCTTTACTATTCCAAGTATCTGTTCCGCTTATAAAATTTCCTTTTTCATGTTCTCTCCAAAACTTGTATGATTTTGGTTTACCTGTCCACGCATTACCACTATTATAATTTTGTATTGTTCTATCTATTTGACCAAATTGATTACTAGCTACTATTCTATAATCATCTTCATTATCAAAGTTTGTTATGTTTTGTTCTAATACAGCATCTCTATAAACTTTAGCAAAAAATCTACCTTGAAATTCAGGTAATAATTTTTTCTGTCTTTGACATATTTCAAATTTACAACCACTATCGTGATGTGTACCAGCCGCAACAGATCCTAACCAACCTGCATCTCCTTCGTCAAATTTATCTTCTATATCTACTTGCCAATATTTACCATTATGATCACCAGCATCACTAGCGTTTCCGTTAGTAAATGTAACAGCATCTTTATTGTCTGCCACATAAATTATATTAGCTATATTATACCATTTAGTTTGTCTTTTACCTCTAGTAATTCTACACATTAAATCGCTTAATTGATGTATCGATGCACTAGTTAAATTAGCATCGTCATCACTACCTGTTATACCTCCAAAAACACGACCCCATAAAAGCTTTGATATTCTTACTCTTGCTGTATTTGCTTCCGGATAACCACCTGTTAAAAACATTCTACCATTAGCGTCATGCTCGACAAAACCTTTTGAAACTTTTTTAATTGTTAAAAAGTCAGGTGCGTTATTTTCAATAGCAATAACCTTATATTTAGCAGGATCAGAAACAAATATATCACTATCGTGTCTTTTCTTTAATATTAAAAATGTTTCTTCATCTATTTTATTTCTTTCCGATGAAGGAAAAGCCAACCAAACATTACCGTCTTCAGCTTTATAATGTCTATCCATAGCTAAGTTATAGTATGGTTGAGATGTTTCTTTAATAAAAAATTTAAAATGAGTTGCCCATTGTGGAGGTTGATTTAAAACCCTAACTGATAATTTATTATATCTTCTTGCAGCAGCTTTATCTAACTGTATAGATCCACTAGGATCTGTTAACACAGGTGTTTCTCTACCATACTCATCTAAGTACACTATACCTACTTGATAAGTTCTAAGCGATTTTACAGATTTAGAAGGCTCACCCGGTGGTCCAACTATAGCTGGTGCAGTTACTTTAAATAAAGGAGTTATTTCACGATTATTTTCATCTACAACATTATATTGATGTTTATAGTTACCGTAAACTAATCTATTAGCAACCATTTCTTGAGCTTTTGCTACTTTTGGAACATTGTCCCATGGTCTAATCATTTGATTTGCTGGTAAAACTTTATGTATAACTTCAGATGTTATTTCTAAACTATTACTAGTCCACTCATCATCTTTGTTACCGTAGTAACCTTTTATACTTTTAACAGTATAAACATTTGTGTTTACATCATCTTTATATAATATATCTATTTCAACAACATCTTTAGGTTTATGAGCTGTTCTAAAATTAGATATTGTTAATTTTTTAAGTTCGTTTACCATACCTAAATTATAACCCTTTTTAGGTGCATAATCAAATTCTTGAGGTAAAAAAGCTACTTCTGTGAAGGGTCCAATAGCTGAGTATTGACCATCTTTGTATTTATATCTATATGCAAATCTAACAAATTTAAATTCAAAAAGTTTTTCATCTTCTATTAATTCTACTTTCCAGTCTTGAGCTCCAGCTAATATCTCTGTCGATATTGCATCAATATGAACATAAATTCTATTTTGAGTAGAATCAACATTATTTACTGTTAATATTATTTCTTCATCATCAGCATCGTTTAGTAATGTTAACTTTATTTTTTTACCGTCCCACTCTAATAAATCAATCGCAGGTGTGGTAAATGTTAAATAACCACTACCAGCGGTATAATTTCCCGTACTTAATGGAACAACTTCTGCGTCTACTGTATGTGTAAAGTTTGTTTGTAATAATGTAGTTTCGGTAGGACCATCTGTCAAGGTATTTGACATGGTTAATGTTGGAGGTTGTACTGGTGATTTTTTTATTACAGTTATATCTCTTTCTTCAAAATTATAAAGAGCATTGTTATGATCTCTCAACTGTGTATGTGTGCTAAAGTTACTACTACCAGCTTTAAATGTATCTATATTGATCATTTTAGGCTCATTAAGATTGTCAGTAAAACATAATAAGTTTTCTATTATATTTACACCGGTTATTCTATAAGCATAAGCTCTACTAAAATTTAAAATACCTTGTGTATCAACTAATACAGGTGTCACTGATCTTCTTAGTGGATCATATTCAGCTATTGCATCTACTGTATTTCCTTTTATAAACCAATATATTCTGTCTTTAGCAGAATCTTTTACAACTCCTATACATTCTGAACCTGATATACCTATTAAACCATTATAAGCTAATTGATTTCCTAATATGTTTTGTACAGTACCAATTTCACTACCCTCAGAACTAGCTACTTCAATATTCATTGCGTCTCTATACTCACCGTTAGGAACTAATCTTTCGTCAAGGTCTTTATTCATTTTACCATAACGAAAATCTTGTTTCAATTCAGCCATATTTTATTAATGTTTTATATGTTTCGACTTACCTCTCATTACCTGAGTTAGCTCTCCTATTTTCAAGTTAGATAATCTTAGTTTTGCGTTTCTTATAGCAGCAAACCTTTCTCTTTTATATCTTTGAACTAATGTTTCAGGTGTATCAAATTTTGTAGATAAGATAGCATGAGCTATCCATTTATACATGGCTTCTTCTGCGAATTTATGAACTATCATTTCAGCATCAGTACCAAGACTATCACTCACGTAATGTAATGTTATTGTTTTACCAGTCAAACTTGAACTAAAATGTATTTTACCTCTAGCGTTATCTATATAAAATAATCCGTTTACTTGTAAACTTTCTGGGTTACCACCGTATCTAGAACCTGTATCATTTTGATAATCATATAAATTTTCAGGAGATCCATTAACTGTTGTACCTTCTGATTTTGATCTGAAAGCAGTCCATGTTTCTGAGTCAAAAGATTCTAATACATCTCCATTACTATCATACATGTAAGTAAAATCATCTGCTTGTATAATACCTTTTGGATTACTAGTTTTACCTGTTGGGTATATAATATGCTCTAAACCTCCATTATCTATATAACTACATTTAATATAATTAACATAATCATGAGGTAAGGCCATTGTTAAACTTGGTGGTATATCTATTTCTTGTGATTTGCTAGATCTAAATACATCATAGCTTAATTCTTGTATTGCTCTTTGTGCATGAAAAGCTACATCAGCTCTTCTAACTTTATTAACTATTTTGTTTGGTCCAACATAACCAACCATAAAGTTGTTTATAATATCTTTAACAGTTATAAACTGATAGTTACCTAAATTTTCGTCAAAGTTAAACTGTTTAACTAGTACAATATCATCTAATGCTGGTTTACCAGACGTAAATGTTATAGTACCAATTGCTGGTGTACCAGCTGTAGCATAAGTATATGTTCCACTACTAACTTCTGTTCCGTTGACAAATACAGTAAATTGTTCTTCAGCTGTTGGTGCAGGATCAAAACTTAATACATATTTACCCTCATCACCATGACCAGAACCATTTGCCTGATTTGCTGTTGTTGTGAAACTCTGACTATTTTCGTAATATTGTTGTTGTGTTCCTGTAAATAGTGGCATATCTTATTATTGTTTTTCTTGTTGTAAATATTGAGCCTCTTCTGTACCAGCTAACTGATATAGTCCAGGATCTTTTATTAAAATACCAGCTAATTCTAATATTTTAATAACTAAATTCTTTTCATCAGATGGGTGTAATTCAAAATGAGTTGTTCTATCAGCATTGTATAAAGCTTTCTCATTAACTATTGTATATCCCCAAGATACCTTTGATGGGTGATCTATGTAATTACACACGACTCCTGTAGTGATTGTTGGAAAGACTTGTATTGTTCTTTCTAAAGGTATACCTGTTAATAGATCTGTTGTTGATCCAATTCTAAGTATATTAGATGTTCTAACATAGACAGGTCTGTCTATTGTTGGAGCTGTTAATGGAGAGTTTTGTATATGATGAAGTTGATTTTGATCAATCTTTTCTATTTCAACATATTGACCATTACATAAAGAGTATATTTCACCCATTCTATAATGATCTGGTAATTCCCATATACCAGCTTGATTAGCATTAGTTGTATATAAACAGCTAACTCTAAATTTTTCGAAAATATCAATTTTTTCGTTTATCAAATCTAGCATATCAGAATATGTACTATCATTACCTGTTTCTCCTTTTTCAAATTGATTCCAATCGTAAAAGTATTGTTCAAATATATTCATTTGTGCTTGGTTCGCCAATAAGTTAAACTCTTGAGGTGTTATATAACCTCTCTGTTCTTTATTAGCTATTGCTAACACTCTTTGATATACTGTATCGATATTAACTGCCATAGTTTTTTTATTTATAGTGTAGTCACCTCATAGAGATGACTACTCTATAAAGTGATTAATTATTTTAATCTTTTTTGTATTGATGTTAAAACCTCCATACCTTCATCAGTCTTAAACCAAGCGGCTAAAGCTGAATATGGATGTTCATCTAATGGTACTGTAAATAGTTTTCTACCATTACTTGCCCATTGAAACGTTCTGTTATCAGGTGAAATTTTTAGTATATTTGCTTCTACAGCTTTAATACCAATGTTTCTTAGCTCCACAGAATCATCTTGAGCTAATTCTAAGAACATATAAGGGTTTTTCTTAGCCATAAGCATTAGATCTCTTTTTATTGCATTAGAGGTCATATTATTTACGCTACTACCTATTTCAACTCTGAGTATTGCCTCAGCTTGATCTATGTCCATTTCTCTAGCAACTAATAAAGCTTCGATTTCCATTTCCATGTAACCTAAATCATTTGTTGCTTCTTTCACTTCATCACGTTCAACATATATAATGTCTTTCATTGGATGATATAGTGATAACATTTTTTGAAGATTTTGTCTTCTTTTTGGAACAACTAACGTTCCATTTCTAAAGGCTATATGCCCTAGAGTTGCAACTCCTTTTTGTTCTTCCACAAAAGGTGAACTTTGGTTAGTTGCGTATCGTAATTCTTTTTGTATTTTCTCATTATCATCAAACCATAATAAAGGTTTTCTTCTAGTGTGTCTACTTGGAATTACATAAACGACAGGTTTACTATCTGATTTTAAATGATAAATCCTATCTTTCATTTCCCACGTATCTGGGGTGCTTGTTTTTTTTGCCATGATATAATATAATTAAAAAAGTTATTAAAAATAAAGGTGTAGGGAGCCGAAGCTCCCTTTAACCTTTAATTAGTGTTGATTAGTCAGCATCACCGATTACTCCGTCACCAGACTTAAGCAAAATAAAGTTATTTGCTCCTTGAACACATAAACATCTCTCAGATAAGAAATGAACGTTCATTGCGTCTTCGTCAGAAGTATAGTTTCCACCAACTGAACCAGTGATCCAAGATTTCATTCTTCTGTCATCAGCTTCTGAAGCTCTATATCTGACATGTAAGAATGGTCTCTGGATGTTTTTACCAAGAATTTGGTCATAAACAGTAGATACTCCAGCTGGTACAAAAACTCCTTCAACATCTTTAACTAATCCTCTAGTAGTAGAGTCGTTAAGATATTTCCAGTCAGTTTTATAGAAGTCATAAGAACCTCTTCTGAAACCAGAGAAACCTAAATTTAATGCCATATCCTCAGAATTGTCAAATACACCATAAGATGTACCACCAGTTCCATAAGAATTTTGAGCAGCTAGCATGTTATCGATAGCTAATGAAACTCCTCTATTAAGGAATAACATATTTTCTTCGATAGCACCTTGCTTATCTAATTCTTGAAGAATTTTATCAAAATCAGCTAAACCATCAGCGGCATCTGAACCACCAAAATCAGCATCAGAATAAACTAATCCTCTTGATTCGATAGCAGCAAACATACCTTCTGAACCTTTAACAGTAAAACTGTTAGATCCAGCGCCAGGGTCTGCAGTAAATGAATGAGCAGCTTTTTCAGCTTCAATCATTACCATTTCTAACTGATCTTCAAATCTGATTCTTGCTTCATGCTCAGATTTTAGATACCACAAGTAACCAGATGTACCGATTTCTGTAGTAACTTCAACCCAACCAATTTGAGCAGTATCAGAACCGTTTACAGAATATTTGTCTCTAATGATAACTGGAGAATTCTTATAAAATTCGCTTTTAGCGTTTATAGAATTACCAACATCCTTAGATCCTTTTCCATATTCAGAACCGTAAACAAACAAGCTAATGCCTGTTGTTGCACCAGTATTATCCCAACCACCAGCAGCAGCATCCATTAACTGATCAGCCTTGTAAGGCACAGCAGTAATAGTAGTTGCAGAAGGTTTAGCTTGGACATAACACTTAGTAGTTTTACCACCTTTGCTAATTATTACAGTATCTCCAATATTTACATAATCTTGATTTGCAGAACTAGCGAAAGTGATTTTGTTCGTCGCAGCGTCAGAGTTCGCAGCAAGACTACAATCGTCAAATGCTACGTGAATTCTTCCCTGCTCAGCCCATACAACTTCATCAGAAGCCATTGGCATTTCAGCGCCAACCATACGTAAAAAACCGCTAATAGATCTGTTACCAAATCTTTCAACTTCTTTTTCGTATACTTCTGGTAAAAACTGTTTGGTGAAATTAAAATCATTACCGTCTATTGACAGGTAATTCCCAGCGAATAAACTTTTATCCGGTCTGGGAGTCAGGTGTGCAGTTGATGCACCGCCTGAAAATGTTCCTAAAGCCATTGTTTTTAATTTTTAAAAAGTTATTTACGTTTAATTTTAAATTTAAAGTCACTCGAAGAATCACCTGAAGGTACTGCTCTTACTTTAAAACCGCTAACATCTTGAACTTTTTCGTGTGTTTTACGAGGGTCCATATCAACGTTTTTAGCTTTTGCAACACTATCCTTGATAGCATCTGCTCGGCCTTGTTCGTAAAAGTGATTAGCAACCAAATCAGGGTTCATTGCTGTAAATAAAGATTTATGATAACCTTGTGCGTCTTCCATTTCATTATTCTTGTTCGTAAACTTACTAATAAAATTTCCAATATCACTTTGGTTTTTCTTTACTTTATCAACGTCCCTAACATTAAATCTATATTTTTTTTCTCCCACGTTATATTCAAAACCTTTGAATTTGTTTGAAAAGACATTATCTGTCTTTTTTATAAATATAGAAGACTGCTCTTCGCTTACCTTAGCATCTTCGTTGTAACGATTGAAAAAATCTACAGCTTTTTGTTGATCTTCCGTTAAGTTAGATCCAGCTTTGATTTCTTCGTAATATTTAGACTTTAACCCGTCTAAGTGGGCTCTAGCGTCTGCAACTTGCTCTTTTAACGCCAATTTTTTTCTTTTAACAAGTTTCTCATCTTCTTCTTCCTCTTCAGTCCATGAGTATTTATCTTCCATAATAAATTGAACTTCATCATCAGTTAAATGAGGTTTTGTTTGTTTGTAGTATTCCCTAAGTAAAGCTTTATCATCATGTTTAGTATAATCTTGATTAAGTCTTACATAGTCATCTAAACTACCACCAGTATCATTTATAAAGTCCACGACTTTTTGAATGTTTTCCGGTAAAGGTTCTCCAGTTTGTTGAGCTTGCTCTACAGCTTGTTCAACATCTTCTTTAACCTCTTCTACTTTTTCTTGAACTTCCTCTTCTGAAACTTCAACCTCTTCTAAAATAGGTTGTTCAGCTTTTTCTTCAACAACTTCCTCTTGTTTTTCAGGAGTTTTGAATTTATTGGCTTCGGTGTTATCCATTAAATCTTCTTTCTCTTCAACAACCTCTTCTGGTTTGTTAGAAAAATCTAATTTAAAATCACCAGCTTCGTTTTTAGGTGTTTCAGGTTTTTCAACCTTTTCAGGTGTTTCTTCTGTGACTTTCATGTCACCACCTTCTTTTTCTACTTCCGTAGATTCATTTTTAGTTTCGGTAGGTTGAACTTCTTCAACTACCTTTTCTTCATTTTTAGCCATAATATAATATTATATAATTAAACAATTATCTTGGATCAAACGAATTTAATCCAAAACCGCCACCCATTATATCGTTTCCACTGGATTCGAAGTTTTCTGGGGACTTATCTTTATTTCTTTGATCGATCATTTTAGACTGTTGAGTAGCTTGTATTCTAGTTCGTTCGTCTTTTCGATCCTCTTTCATCTTCTCTTTACCTGTGATGTTATCAAATTCCATACCTTTTAATATTTTATTTATTTGGAATTCATGATTCATCAAAGCTTTTTTATGTTCAACTTCTTTAGACATTCTCATTAACTCTATTTGAGCTTCTGTTTGTGCTAATTGAAGTTTTTGTTCTGTTAAAGCTGCATTTTTTTGAACTTCAGCTTGTGCTGCAACTTCTTGAGCTTGAGCGTTTGCTTCTGCTTGAGCTTGTATATTTCTTTCGTTATTAGCTTGATCTCTTTCTAATTTCTTCTTACGTCTTATTTTAAGAAGTTGATTAGCTAATTTAACGTTTTTAATTTCTCTAAGATCTATAGCATCCTCTAACTCAATGTTTTGTTGCGTTAATGCCATCTGAATGTTATTTTCTAACATTTGTTTTTCTTCATCATCAGGTGTTAATTCTAAGAATATACCAAAATCATACAAATGTAAATTTTCTAATTCACTTAAAGTAGCAACATTATGAGCGCCTATAGATTGTATAAAAGCATCTCTAGCAGGAGAGTATTCTATAATATCAGATACTCTTAATGATATTGCTTCAGATGTTTCAGCACTTAAGTATAAACCACCTTGTAATATATGTCTAGTAGCAGTGTTACTATTTGCAGCTGCTATTTTTTGTACACCAACTAAAGCATCTTTAGAAGGTGAGCTAGCGTCTTTAGCCTCATTTAATCCGGTCACGTCTCTTATCATCTGTAGATAATAATTATACGTTTGAATAAGTGATTGCATTTTTTGACCACCAGATCCACTTTGTATTTCTTGAATAGGTACTTTACCTGGATTCATATCACCATCAGATGTAAATGATCTACCTATAATACTACCTGTTTGGAAAAACATGTTTAATGCTTCTTGTGGATTATAGTTAGTACCATTACCAAGGTCTATTTCAGCTAAACCATCAGCATCTAAATAAATACCATCTGGTACTAATCTAGACATTACCTGTTGTAGTTTTAAATGAGTTAATTGAATCATATCAGCAAAACCTGTTATTCTGCTTACTAAAGATTCAATTCTACCTTTGTACATTCTTGGTGCACATATAGAGTAATTCATTTTTACCTTAGTATAATCACTTTTAGGTCTCATCATGTTTTTAGCTAACTGCCATTTTAACATTTTTTCAGTACCTAAAATCATAGCACCTTCATATAAAACCTCTATTGACCTTGATAATTTACCATACTTTCTTTCAAGCATTTCATCCATAGCTGGATTAAATTGATCATCTTTTACTAATATTTTGCTAGCTCCCGTCGCGGTATCTTTAACTTTATACACTTCGTTAGCATATGTTTTATAATTAAAATATAAAACTTGAACTTGATTTTTATCTTCTTGATTTGTTTCTGTTATACTTCTGTTATAATATCCAGAATTTTGAAAACCTTGTTTTTGTATATTTTCTAATTCTTCTGTTGATAAATCAGGAAATTGTTTTTTCAACTCGTTAACAGGTATACTTTTAACTTCACCTACATAATATATATCCTCAAAATAAGGCGAATCAGTATAAGAGTATACTAAATTTGCAGGATCAACGTAATCAATAGTAATTCCATTAGATTTACTAAAGTTAGTTTTTACAGCACCAATACCAAGAACAGTTAAATCATAATTAAATCTTCTTCTTGTTAAATCATAGTTGTTACCTTGCATTATAGTATTAATAGCTTGCTCTTCTGCTATTTCAATAGACTGCTTGTAACTTAACTGCATGTGTAATTCTAACTCCTCTATACTATCAGGTAACTCTTCTTTTTTAGTTTCTCTTAAATCTACACCAAAAGCTTGCTCAGCAAAATCAGTTAGATCTTTAGCTTCCATATCTCGTATTTTAGCTTCCATATACTGTGTTCTTTTAGAAACACCATATGGATCTTGAGAATATGCTTTAACATCAAATACTCTTTCTGATATACCATTTACTACTATATCTACAAATTTAGGTATAATAGGTACTGGTTTCCAGTCTAAGTTAAGATATGATAAATCACCGTTAATAGATAATTCATCTTTATATTTTTGTATACTTTGTTCACCACGTGCATATAGTCTAAGTTTATGGAATTCTGTTTGATTACCATAATATCTATTAGCACCAGAGTCGCGTTTAAACCACTCACTTTCAATTGCTTTAGCAACTTTTAATCCATAGTCTACTTGGATCTTCTCAACGTCGCTAGCAACTTGACTTGGGAAATAACTTTTAACAACTGACTCAGCCATATTAATTTATTAATTTTGAATGCATACCTTTTTGTTTATATTTAGCTATGCTTATGTTTAATTTTGTTCTTTCTTTTTCAGCATTAGGTCTATATAAATGTTTATTACAAGCCATTATTGCTAAACCCGAACTAATAGTAGCATCAAATTTTGTTCTATTATTAATATCAAATTTAGCCCAATCACCTAATGTGTTATTAAAATATATATTACCATGAGTACCATCTTGTTTTAATCCCACATGATCTTGTATATACATTTCTATCGCGGCAGCGTGTGCCTGCTTAATATCTTCACTAGAGTTTGGTATACCACCTATTTCTTTTTCAGCTACAGATAATTTATTCCAAACTTTATCAGGTCTATTCATCGAATAACCTCTATAACCACGTCTTCTTAAATAATACAATAGACGAGGTTTATTATTTTCTGCAAGTAATGGCATCCCATAAAATACTAAAGCCATTAAAACATCCTCAAAAAACATCTCTGAGGTTGCTGGTCTTGCAATATATTCTAAAAAAAAGTGGCTTGGTGGACAATCCTCCATACTAAACTTAGTTAAACCATGTAAAGATCCTTTTGAACCTTGACCATCTACTGTACCTGATATGTCATAACTATCACAACCAAAAGCACCCATATGTTCATTTCCTGGGTGTTTTCTACCATTTTTAAATATAATATTATTTTGTTGTCTTTGATTAGGAACCCAACTAATTAAAAATCTACCCCTTGCATCAGGATAAAAAGTAACTTTAGTATCTTTGGCTCCATTAATCCATTGGAAATTACCTCTTGTAATTTCATTATTATTATTTAATTCTTCATTAAAATCTATTTGCTCGTAAATTTTAGCTAAATTAAATATACTATTTTTAGTTTCGTCTCTGAAAGCATGTTCTTCAGTTCTTGGAAATTGTCTATAAAATTCATTTAAAGCATCTCCATCGTTTTTTAAACCATCTACTTCATTTTGCCAATGCTCGATAATACCTGTGTCAATGTATTCCCCATACGGTCCTTTTGTTTCTGTTTCTGGAGTGTCGAATACAGGTAAGCCATAAGAATCAATGAATCCTTCGTAGTTCCATTCCATAGGTATGAACAAACTATATAATCCCGAGCTAGTCTGTCCATTGCGGTTTCT
>MDSW01102164.1_pt1 | contig 33197 bp, 23 predicted proteins | sample 811171 | NCBI WGS metagenome assembly MDSW01 (sample SAMN05326641, study PRJNA326480) | marine metagenome | isolation source: seawater | place: Atlantic Ocean: North West | collected 2012 | reverse complement strand
CGTCTCTCTCCGCCCACCCCCCGCTTTCAATCCCCGTCCTCGACGCCTTTCAACGCCAACTGACGCCTATGAACTCCACCCCGACGTTCGCTTGTATGGAACGACCCTAAGATCGAGGGCGAGGACGCCGTTCGCGCGTTGTACTTTAATCGCGAAGACGCGGACTACGTGTGCGTGCGGCCCGGAGGACTCACGGAGGACCCCGGACAGGGCGTCCGCGCGATCGAGCTGAACCAGGGCGATGATAAGAGCGGGCGGATCTCGCGCGAGGACGTCGCCGCGATCTGCGTCGAGGCGGCGCGCGCGGCGGGGACGCCGGTGGCGAAGAACGCGACGTTCGAGTGCTACTGGAAGGACACCGCGAAGAGTCTCGGAGAGGTGGGACTCTCGAATATGATGGGCGGCACGTCGAACGAGGCGGAGTACGTCTCCGGGAAGGAGAGGCGCGGGGAGAGCTGGGAGGAGCTGTTCGACGGGTTGGAGTCGGACGCCGCGGGGGTCGCGCAGCAAGGGTGGGGGCCGTCGTTGTGAGTCGCGAGCGACGCGACGGAAAAAGTCCAATTCGTTTCCAATTCGCAATCGATCTCATCACGCGTCCTGTCGTCGAGCTACGTACCCGCATAACACAGCGCGCGAGCGTCGTCACTTCTTCCCGAAGAACGACGCCATCCCCATCTGCCCCGCGGGCGCCGCCTTCTTCTTCGCCGCCGCCGCCGCGGCTTTCCCGCCGCCCGCCGCCGCGGCGACGGCGGCGCCGACGACGACGGCGGCCACCGCGCCAACCGCCGCCTTGACCGGCCCGCTCTGTTGCGACGCGCTCGCGCTCGCGTTCGTCTTCTCCCCGAGCGCGGGGGACGCGTCGTCGACCTCGTTCCCGTCGTCGTCCACCCACACCGTCTTCGTCGTCTCCTCCCCGGTTTCCTCGTCCATGACGGTTACGATCTTCTTCTTCCTTCCCTTCCCGGCGGCGGCCGTCGCGGCTGTGAACTTCGCGAACGCGTTCACCTTCGGCGTCGGCGTCGGCGCGGGGCTCGGCTCCGGGATCGCGTCCGGTTTCTCCTCCGTCTCCTCGGCCGCGGGGGCGTCCAGGTCCCCGCTCTTGCGCTTCTTCGACGCGGCGGCTTTCGCCTTCGGCTCCTTCTTTTCCTTCGCCGGCGGCTTCTCCTTCTTTTCCTTCGCCGGGGCTTTGCTCTTCTTCGCGGGCTTCTCCTCGACGACGGGATCCGGCACCGGCGCGGGCGCGGCGTCGGGCATCTCGACGTCCGCGGGTTTCTCCTCCTCCTCGTCGTCGTCGTCGTCGTCCGAGTCCAGGCCGACGACTTTGCGTACGTTCCTGCCCCCCGCGGCGCGGTGCCGAGGCACCTCCATCTCGTCTTCGTCGTCCCCGGACTCGTCCCCGGACTCGTCCTCCGCCGCGATCGCCGCGTCCGCGGACGGCGGCGGCGGCGCGGGCGGCGCGGCGGGCGCGGCCGTCTTCTTCGGCGGCGCCTTGGCGAACATCGCCATCATGCCCGCGGCGCCGACTTGTTTCTTGCCGCCGCCGCCGCCGCCGCCGCCCGCCGGCTTCTTGAAGCGCGCCGACTCCGTCGCTCCGCCGCCGCCCTTCGCGACGGGCTTGAACCCCGCGAACGGCCCGGGGGTCGGTTTCGTCGTTTGACCCTCCGTCGTTTGATCCTCGGTCGGTTTCTTCGCCGCCGCGGCCGCGACCGGGGCCGGCTTCGCCGCAGCCGCGGGCTTCGCGGGCGCCGCCGCCGCCGCCGCCGCCGCCTTCTTCGCGCTCGGCCCCACCCTTCCCGGCTTGTCGCTCCTCGTCACGTGCGCGCTCGCGACGCCCGCGTGGCGGTTATCCCGCAGCGCGTTCGGCGTCTCCGGGGACATGTCGAACAGCTCGTCCGTCTGCGCGTTCACGCGCGCGGTCAGCGCGTCGTCCGAAGGGATCGCGCCGTCGCCCTCCGCGTTGGGACCCTGGGCGGAGAGAAACGATGGGCGAAGTCCTTAAGGATTGGCGTTCACCACGCCGACGGGGTCGTATGGGGAACAGTGTAAAGAACGCACCTTTTTCGCGACGCCGTACACGTGCGCGCTGACGACTTCGGTCATCCCGCCGCGGACCCTCTCGAGCTCGTCCGCGCCGCGCGCGAGCTTGACGACGCGCGTTCTGGACGCGTCGCCGACCGCGCCGACCCACCCGGTGACGCAGTACACCGCGAGCCCGCCCTTCTTGGCGTGGTGCGCGAAGAGGATCCGCTTCGCGGTCGTCGCGTCGATGGCGAACTTTCGAGAGACGTATTTGAACGTCACGACGGCGTCGTCGTCGTTCACCGTCGCGTCGATCGCGGCGAGGATTTCGTCCGCGGACATCGCCGGCATCGTGGCGAGCGGTGCGCGACGCGGGTGCGTGCCGTGCGCGGCGCTCTGCGTCGGTGTGGCGGCCGAAGAGGCGCGGGGACGGACGACCCCTTCCTCGGGATATTATTCAAATTTATTTTTTGACGATCCGAGAAACTGCTGAACGCGCATCCACGGCGGCCAGCGGGCAGGTCGGCACCGCGGGGGCGCGGTCTCGTCAGTCCTCTCGACGCCGCCGCGATGGCGCACAGCGAAGACGTCGTCGTCGTGGCGAACGGCGCAGTCCTCGCCGGGCTCGCGCTCGCGTCTCCCGCGGACTTCATTCGCGAGAGCGCCCCGAGAGGCGCGTACACCGCGGGACGCGCGGAGTTCGGCAAAGGGATGGGGTGGTGGAGCGCGCACCTCGCGCGCCTGCGACGAAGCCTTCGCGCGATGCGCGAGCGCGACCCGGGGTGCTTCGAGCTCGGGAGCGAGATCCCGGCGGACGACGATACGCTGGCGACGTGGGTGGCGCCGTCCGTGAAACTCGCGCTCGACGCGATCGACGCGAAGACGCTCGCGAACGCGAAGCCGTGCGACGCGGGTGCGCTCGAGATGATTGGTGATGCGTCGGCGCGATCGACGCGACGGATGTTTTTTCTCTCTCCGTCCTTAAGGAATGAAGTTCACAACGCGAATGCGGTCGTATGGGAACCAGTGTGAACGCGCCTGATCCGTCCATCTCCATCCGTCCATCCGTCCGTCCGTATCCATCCGTCCGTCCGTCCAAAAGTCTCGACGCTCTGACGACGCGACCTCATCCCCGCCGAATCGCAGTGAAACCACCGAAACAAGCGAAGCAGCACTGCGTCGTGATAATCGTCGCCCCCGCGCCGTCGGGGTACGACGTCTTCGTCCACGCGTCGCCGCTGCAGATTCGCGTCGACGAATTTTACCGCGGCGTCGACGTCGCCGTCCTCGGCCCGCCGCGTCGAAACCCCGCCGCGAAGGACACGAACTGGGTCCGCGACCGGCGGCAACTCGAGGCGAGGAAGCGAGATGCGGCCGCGGACGAGGTTATCCTCGCGGACGACGACGGCGAGGTCCTTCTCGAGGGTCTCGTGACGAATCTGTTCGTCGTGGTAGAGACGGAGGATCCGGGCGGCGGGCACTTGCCGCGGCGACACGCGGCGTTCACCGCGCCGACGACGCGGTGCCTCCCCGGTCTCGCGCGGCAGGCGGTCTTGGACGCGTTGGACGCGGAGGGGATCCCGTGGGAGGAGAGAGCGCCGACGGCGTCGGAGCGGAGCGAGTGGAGCGAGGCGTTCGTGACGAACGCGGTGAAGTTGGCGCGACCGGTGCGGACGCTGCGGTGGCCGAGGGGGATCCCGGGGAAGTTGGAGGTGGAGTTCGGACCGTGCGCGGGGAGCGGGGAGAAGCCCCGGGGGGATTCGGAGTGGAAGAGCGAGGTGAAGTGCGAGTTAGACGCGTCCCCGGGGCCGGTGTGTCAGGCGGTGCTGCGACGGTTGAACGCGTCCATGGCGAGCGACGTGGGGCCGGCGCGGTGACGACGACGACGACGACGACGACGACGACGACGACGACGCGACTCGAGCGATGACGGTAATGTATTTTTTTCTCATCAGATCTGAGCGTCACCAAAAGTCGTCGACTCAGATCGTTGTCATTTCGCGTCGAACGTGTCGAACTGCCAGTTCTTCTCGAGCTTGAGCCGATACCGGTCGTCGATGATCACGATCGGTATCTGCACGTACGCCGGGTCCTCGCTCCCTTCCCCGGACAGATCCGGGGTCCACCCGTCGAACGTCGTCGTCATGTACGCCAAAAACGTCTGCGTCATGAGCGTCGACAGACTGATCCCCGGGCACTGGTGCTGCCCCATGCCGCCGGGGAAGTACGTCTCGCCGTTGACGACGTTCCCCGCCGCCGCGCCCTCGGGGAGGAAACGCTCGGGCTGGAACTTCTCCGGCTCTGGGTAATTCTTCGCGTCCAAAAACGGGATGCGCGGGTCCGCGGTGAGGACGTAACCCGCGGGGACGTCGTACCCGGCGAGCGTCCGCGTCGTCGGGTTGATCCGCAACCCCCCCGCGGTCTGCGGCACCGTCCGCAGCGCCTCTTTCACGCACGCCTCCGTGTACTTCAACTCCATGAGCGTCTCGATCGGCACGTTCCCGGACGCGAGCGCGTCGGGGGAGAGGACGCGTTTGCACTCCGCGCGGACCTTCGCCGCCGCGTCCGGGTTTCGCATGAGCAACCACGCGCAGTGGCCCATGCTCGCCGCGGCCTCGATGTACGCGCCCCACACCATGAGCACCACCGTCGTCGCGACCCTGTCGTCCGGGAATAGCTCGTCGTTCTCGTCCGTCGCGGTGCTGTACTGTCTCAGGAAGAAATACCTCGGATCCGTCTCGAGCTCCCCGGACGCGCGAACTCTCCGGTAGGTTTGCAACACGAACTCGGTCAGCGTCTCTAGCGCCGCCTTGCCTTGCTCGAACTCGTTCGTGAGCTTCCCGAGAGACAGTAAGCCCTCGTTGTAGTCGTACATCTTCATCATCGTGTCCTCGGGCGGGATCGCGCCGAGGAAGAGTTCGAACAGCGACCTGAGACAGTGCTGCCGGCACTCGTACCCGGGCTGCAGCGTCCCGCTCGCGAGTAAATCGCCGCGGACGAAGTCTCGCGTCTGCCGCGCGATGATCGGCGCGTAGTGCGTCAGCGCCGCGCGTCCCAACACCTTCCCGAAGTTGGCGCGCGTCGCCTTGTGCTGCGCGCCGCTCTGCCGCAGCGCGCCGTACGCGGTGTGGAGCTCGCGGAACGTCTCCGGAAGCGCCTCGTCCGCGGGCAACTCGCCCTCGAAACGCTTGTACTCCTCGATGGCTTCCGCGCTTCCGAACACGATCGCGGGCTTGAAGAAGAACCCCGTCTTGAACACCGGCCCGTACGCCTCGACGCGGCGCTCGATGAACCCTCTCGGGTCTTGCAGGTACTCGAACGTCTCGCGAATGCCGCTGAGCCCGACCCTTCCCGGGGGCAGGTTGAGCGTGACCTCCTTGCGGACGATCGATCCGATGGCTTGACCGATGTCCGTCTCGAAGCCCGCCGCGCGCGTCGCGATGACGCGACGAGGACGGCGCCGTTGACGCGCGGGGCTCGAGTCGCGCGGCGCGCGGCGAATTCGCGGCGGCGGAGGCGCGAGCGCGCGCGCGGACGCGAGGGCGCCGGCGGCGGTCGCGGAGGTGGGCATCGCGCGCGTCGTCGTCGGTGTCGTCCGCGCGCGTGCGTGCGCGCGACGTGCACGTGTCTCTCTCTCGCGGCTTCCGAGACTCGCGCTTCTGTTTCATCAGTTCATGCGCTTCGAGTCTGGTCGTCACAAACGATGGCGCCGCCCACGATGCGCCGCCCTCGCGCGCGCGAGGGCGAGGTCTCCCCCGCGGGAAAGCTCCTCCTCGTCTTCGTCGTCGCCGCGACGATCGTCTACGTCGCCTTCGGCGGCGGCGGCTCGCGCGAACCGATCGATCGCGCGACCGCGACCGCGGCCGCGGCCGCGACGGCGCGCGGGGAAGCGCGCCTCGCGGACGCGTCGCTCGCGAAAAACTTGGGGACGCGCGAGACGCAGCTCGAGCTTCGATGGGGCGTCGACCGCGACATCGCGACGCGGATATGCGCGAAGAACCGAGCGTTCGCGGAGCCGTCGGGGTACTGGGTCAGCGGCACGACGTTCCTGGACGACGAGGCGACGACGTTCCAGCACGCGGTGACGTTCCACGACTCCGCGACGGGGCTGCCGCTGTTCGTCGCGCCGCGGGTGCGTCGCGTTCGATCGATCCTCGCATCTTTTGGTTTTCGGAAAAACTTCGGTTTTCCTCGCCGTCCGCGGTGCCCACTTTTCCCGCCGCCGCGTCCCGTCCCCGTCCGTCCCCGCCGACGCGATCTCCATCCCCATCCCCATCCCCATCCCCATCCCCGCGATCGTCCCCAGGGCCGCACGTGGCGCGAGTTCGAGGCCGAGTCCCGAGCGCACGGGTGGCCGTCGTTCCGCGACGAGGAGGTGGTGTGGGAAAACGTCCGCGTCCTCGGCCGCGAAAACAACGCGGAGGTCATCTCCGCCGACGGCGTCACGCACTTGGTGCGTTCTGGTTCACACTGGTCCCCATACGACCGCGTCGGCGTGGTGAACGCATATCCTTAAGGACTTTTGCCGTCGTTTCTCTCCGCCCACACCTCGCTTTCAATCCCCGACCTCGCCGCCTTTCATTTCCACCTGACGCCTTTCAACTCCACCCCGACTTCGCTTTGTATTATGGAACGACCCCAGGGGCACAACCTCCCGGACGCGATAGGGAACAGGTACTGCGTCAACATCGCGTGCGTCGCGGGGCGCGCGTCCGAGGAGGACATGTTGGCGCGCGAGCGGGAGCTGAAGGAGGCGCACAGGGCGCGGACGGAGCGGGAGAAGAAGAGGACGACGGCGACGACGGCGACGGGCGATGAGGACGCGTTTAGGTAGCAGAAACAGAATGCTTTTTAGTTTAGAGACGTCGTTTGGAAAACCTCGGACTCGCCGTCGTCGCGCGTCAGACCGCGAGGAGACGCGATGCGCGACGAGACGCGGGCCGCGCTCGCCGCCGCCGCGTGCGGCGTCGGGTTCGGCACCCTCGTCGCGGTCGCGCTGTGGCGCGGCCCGTGGTCCGGCCGCCGCGGCCGCGTCGTCGTCACCGGCGCCAAGGAGTTCACGCGCGACGCGCCTAAACTGCTGCGGCGCGAGATGCAACTCCGCGCCGCGGAGCGCGAGGGACGCATCCGCGCGGAGCAAGCGCTGCGCGAGGCGACACTGCGGTGCGACGTCCTCGACGCGCGCGGCGGGCTCGGCCCGCCGATCGCGACGGTGCACTCGTGCTTCTCGCGACGGAACGGGACGCCGCGGCAGGGCGGCGCGCTCGTGCCGTCCGCGCGATGCGTCGTCGCGCTGGAACCGCACCTGCCGAGAGACCTCCTCGCGGGCTTGGAGGAGTACTCGCACGTGTGGGTGATTTACGTGTTCCACGCGAACACGAACATCGCGAGCGGCGACCGCGGCGGTGAGGGGGAGGAGGAGGAGGAGGAGGCGACGGAGGAGGGAGGCGGCGACGGCGGCGACGACGACGCGCGGATGATGAGGGATTCGAAGAAGAAGTCGCGTCGAACGAACCGGAACCGCCGCCGTCACGGGCACAACGTAAAGGCGAAGGTGCGCGTTCCGCGGCTGAACGGCGAGCCCGTCGGCGCGCTCGCGACGCGCACGCCGCACCGCCCGCTGCCCGTCGGCCTCTCCATCGCGCGGGTGATCGCCGTGGACGTGGACGCCAAGACGCTCACGCTCGGCGGCGCGGATCTCGTGGACGGCACGCCCGTGCTGGACGTGAAGGCGCGTTCTATCTTACACCGGTCCCCGTACGACCGCGTTCGCGTGGTGAACGTCGTTCCTCTAGGACTTTATCTCCCGGCGTTTCTCTCCGCCCATCACCCCACGGTTTCAATCCCCGACACACCGCGACGCCTTTCAACTCCTGCTGACGCCTTTGAACTCCACCCCGACGTCGCTTCGTACGGACCCTCGACCCCGAAGCCGTACGCGCCGTTTTGCGACTGCGTGCCGGACGCGACCGCGCCTCCCTGGGTGAACGCTGTCGCGACCGACCGGGACGAGCCGCTGCGGATCGACGCGGTGGCGTCGAGCGCGCGCGCGGACGCGGAGGTGGGCGCGGCGTACGAGGCGAGCGTGAAGGAGCGACGGCGGATCCGGTTGGAGAGGGAAGGGCCGGAGTCGGGGATGAAGCAGAGGAGCGGAGGAGGCGGGAGGAAAAAGAGCCCCGCGGCGGCGGCGGCGAGCGTCGACCCCGAGACGCGCAAGCGCCTGAAGAGGGAAGCGAAAGAGCTGCGGCGGAGCGGGCTCGCGCCGCCGGACGCGCTGTACGCGTCCGGCGCGGCGTTCGTGGAGATGGTCAAAGAGGTGCTGGCGTTGGACATGAGAGCCGCGCGAGAACGCGTCGCCGCCGCCGACGCGAAAAAGTTTGACGTCTACCGCGTGACCCTGTGCGACGTGGAGGTGACGTACGTCGTCGACGAGGCGAGTAAGACGGTCACGATGACCGGCGGGAGAGCGGTGCCGCCGTTAGATAACCCGGGGGTGAGCGCGAAGACGACACGCGGCGGCGACGACGAGGAGGAGGAGGAGGAGGAGGAGGTCGCGAAGAGGCGATGGAAGGTCGCGGGGGGCGTCGCGAAAGTCGGCGTCGGGATGGCCGCGGACGAGGAACTCGAGTTCGACGAGCAGACGGAGTGGAGGAAAGCGGGAACCGCGGCGTGGATATCCGCGAACGCGTCGAAGAAAGAATAGACTGGATCGGATCGGAACGAATCGCGCTCCATCGTGCTAGCGTAGTTTCTACCTTCGCGGAAAAAAATCCCTCGTTCGCCTACTCGCGGTACCGCTCGGACTTCTCCTCGCGCTCCTCGCGGCACTTCGCGCACGCCAGCGCACCCGCGACGACCGCGACGCCGAGCGCGAAGAACATCGTCTCGCGAACGACGCCCTCGCTTCGGTACATCTCGATCCCGATCGACGAGGGCCAATCACTCTCGGCCCAGAGCGCGTCCGCGCCGCCGGGGAGATCCTCCTCGTCCTCGTCCGGGTCCGCGACGTTCCATCTTCCCGCGTCCGCGTCGAAGACGAACCGGTGCGACGTCGCCGGGATGAACCGCGGGGACGACGCGAGGCACGCCCCGACGCGCGCGTCGGCGTCGGCGTCGTCGTCGCCGTCACCGCCGACGAAATTTCCGAGGAGCCGCCGCCGGCGCCGCCGCGTCGCCGCCGGGGCGACGGCGCCGACGCACGTCTCGCCGCTCGCCGCGTCGCAGTCGCCGTTCCCACCGCACGCGCGTTTAGAACTCGAAACACCGCTCGGGGCCGCCACCGCGGTGACCTCGCCTAAGAAGTGCCACGCGAACTGCGCGACGTCGCCCTTCCCGCGTCGCGGGTCCTGATCCAATTCCCGCCCCGCCTCCGCGACGGCGACGCCGGGATAACTCCCCGGCGCGCGCTGCCCGCCCGCGTCGCCCGGCCCCGGATCGTTCGGCGTGAACAGCGCGCGCGCGGCGTCGCACGCCGCGAGCCCGACGCGCTCGTCGACGAGGCACGCGGTGAGGTTCGAAGTCGTGGACGCGGTCGCCGCGTCCGACACCGCGGCGGAGACGGCGGCTCCGGACGCGGCGTCGGCGAACGCGAGGCGCGCGACCGCCCTCGCGACCGCCGCGGCCACGCGCGCCATCCGCGCCGCGTCGACCGCGTCCACGCCCGCGTCGTAGACGCCGCCGTAGAACGGGTCCGAGTACGGCGCGCCGTCGTGCTCGGCGAGGACGACGACCGGCGTCGACGCGTCGCGTCGAATAAACGAAAACGCCGACGACGGCGGAAGAGACCCCGCGGAGGAGGCGTCGCTTCCGCCGCTCGCGCGTTTCACCTCCACCCTCCCTTCGCCGCTCGGCGCCGCCGCCGCGCCCGCGATCAGCGCGTCGACGATCGCGTCCGTCGCGTCGCCGCCGTCGACGTTCGCGTGCGCGTACACCGTCGGCGTCGTCGTGGACGCGGGCACGCGCCGCGACGCGAGGCCCACCGCGCCCATTTCCACGACGGCGTCCGCGGACATCCCCGCCAGTCCCCCCAAGACGCTCGCCGCTCCGTCCGACGACGACGACGACGACGACGACGACGCGCGCGCGCGGTGCAGCTCCCGCGCGAACCGCCTCGACCCCGAGTACCCGAACGACTCGCCGCCGAACGCGGCGAACACCACGGGCTTCGGCGCGACCCCGGCGCCGATCGACCCGGCGGCGGCGGCGAGCGCGGCCGAGTACGCCTTCGCCGCCGCCAGCGTCGCGATCAACCCCGACCGCGCGCCGTTCGCGTCTCGTGACATCTCCTGAAACATCCCTCCGCTCCCGCCGTCGAGCTTGCACGCGACGAGGACGAACCCGCTTGAGGAAGACGAACCGTCGCCGAGCCCGGAATACGAACCGCCGCCGCCGACGGGCGGCGCGGACGCGACGACGCTGTGCGCGCCCACGGGGAGGCACCGCCCGTCGCGCACGCACTCGATCGAGTCCCGCGACGCGTCCGACCGCTTCGCGCGGCTCCGCCACCCGTCCGCGGCCATCGCGAAGTTCGCGCTCGCGACGACGCTCGGGCGCGAGTACGCCGCCGCGGCGTTCTCCGTCGCGAACTCCAACGCGCGCGTCGTCGCGTCCGCGTCGAGAAACGCGATCGGGAATCTGTCGAAGCGCGCGGTCGCCGCGCCGTCGCCGACGGGGTTCCAGTCGATCGCGATTGCCGCGTCGCCGCCGAGCGCGAGCGCGCTCTGCGGGTACCGCTCCGCGTTCGAGAACGCGGCCACGCCGTCCGCGGTGGCGTTCAGCGCGTCGTCGGCGCGCTCCACGAGGACGCCCTTCACGCGCGCGCTCAGCGTCCCCGCGGCTCGCGCGCGCACCACGTCCGAGAACACCGACGGCGGCGTCAGCAGCATCCGCGCCTCCTTCAACTCCGCGACGTCGCGCATCGACGTCGCGCGCTGCAGCGTCGCGACGACGCGCGAGCGCCCAGCAGGGGTGCTGCACCCCGCCGCGCCGGTGCGGTTCAGGAGCATGACGCACGGGGCGTGACCGATCGCGTGATACAAGAGATGCTCGGACGACGCGAACGAGGAGGCGACGTACCCGCGCCAGGTCCAGGAACGGTCGTGCGCGGTGAGGAGGACGATCGCCGCGAGCGATAGGAGCCATCCGCGCGCGCGCGAGACCGCGCTCGGCATCGCGCGAGGAAGGACGAGCGCCCCCGCGGCGCGTCGGAGGATGAGATGAGATCTCGACGAACGCGAACGAACGAAACACCCGCCCTCCCGAACTCGGCACCTCCAGCGTGCGTGTGTAGATCGGGCTCGTATCATACTGTTTGCTCATACGAATTCGCATCGCGTGCGTACTACTTCGAATCTACACTACTCGTCGTCGGTCGTCAAACGCCGTACGCGTGCGTCTTCGTCTACTCTACTCGTCGTTTCTACCATCCTCCTTTCCTACCCTGCGGAACGACGCCGTCCTAGACTGTCGCCTCGCGCGCCACCGCTCGTCCGTGCGGCAAATCTGACGCGCGCTCACGTCTTTCAAGTCGACGCGCGCGAACCCGTCCTTTTCGTGCGGCGGCGGCTCGTCGTCGGAGTCGGCGTCGTCAGAGTCTTCTTTCTCGGTCCGCGATCCGTTAACGACCGCCGCGACGTGAGGGTCGCGACGCATCGCTAATCGAAACGCGGCGACGTCTGTTTCGAAGTCGCCGCTGAAGGCGGCTTCGATCTCGTAACTCACGCGTCGCGCGTCGTCGTCGTCGTCGGAGTCGTCGCCGTCGCCGCCGCCGCCGCCGCCGCCGCCGCCGCCGCCGCGATACCCCCACGTCTCCCACGGCCGCCCGCACACGCCGTCGTCCGTCTCCCCGACGAGCACGTACTCTCGCACCGCGTCGCACGCGCGCATCGCGGCCGTCCAGTCCACGCCCATCGGCTGCCAACACGCGAGGACGATCGTCGGACGGTACCGTTCGAGCGCCGCCGCCGCGTCGACGCGTTCCGGCGGTTCCGGCGCCCCGTCCCGGACGACGCGATCTCCGCGCGCCAGTCCCAACGATCCGTCGTCCGTCGGTCGCACCGTCACCGACACCCCCCTGGACGGCGACGCGCGCGCGATGGCGGCGCACTCGTCGTTCAGCGCGCGCGACAGTCTCCCGTCGCCTGCGCCGACTTCGAGAACTTCGAGCGCGCGACGGCGCGGCCGATCCTCGTCCTCGTCCTCGTCCGCGTACGCGCGCGCGCGCTTCGAGAGGTACTCCGCGAGCGCGCGCATGTGCTCGCGCGTGAAGACTTCGTACTGCGGCCACGTCGGATGCGGCGGACCGAGCGTGCCGGAGACGTACGCTTTCCATCGCGCGCAGCCCTCGCACGCGCATCGCACGTCGCCCTCGTCGTCGATCTCGACGTCGCACTCGTCGCCCGCGTAGAGCCCGAACTCGGCCTCGATGTCGCGGCTCGACGGCAGCGCGCTGCTCGACGCCGACGCCGCGTCGTCGCGCGCGGGGGGGCGCGGATGTTCGACGCGCGTCGCCGACCGCGCCATCGCGCGCGCCCGCGAAGTGCGCTCGCGCGACGAGACGTTATTTTTTCTTGGCGCGCGAATTTTATTTCGAGCAGAGATCATCTCAGCCGAGTGGATTAGGGCAACGACCGATCGCGCCAGACGACGACGCCGCGCGCGACGCGAACAGGGCGACCACCTCGGCGACGCGCAGCCGCGTTCGGTGGTGCTCGCAGAGCGCGTCCGATCAGTCCCCTTCGCCGCGGCGATGCCGGACACGCCCGAGAAGAAGCGCGGGCGAACGTCGCGATGGGGCGAAGGCCTCGTCGCGAGGCGTAAGCAACCGGGGGACGATCCCGCGGCGGCGACGCCGGGCGCGGGCGCGGGCGCGGGCGGCGCGGGCGGCGCGGCGAACGTCCCGCCGCCGCCGCCGCCGCCGGGCGCGAACGTCGCGACGACGCGCGTCCCGCCGCCGCCACCGCCGCCGGGCGCGGGCGTCGCGAACGACGCGCCGATCGCGACGATGCCGTCCGGCGCGAGCGCCATGTCCGTCGAGGCCGCGAAAGCCGCCGCCGCGAAAGCCGCCGCGGCGATCCAGGCCCAGCTCGGGATGCCGCTCGGGTACGCGGACGTAGACGCCGCGCCCGCGGACCCCGCGCTGTACCCTGGCATGCCCGAGGGCTGGGGCGCGGGGATGAACGAGCCGCAGAGACAAACCGTCTACGCGCAACACACGCGTCAAGCGCGGCGGCTGTACATCGGCGGCATCCCGCCGGGCGCGATCAACAGCGACGTGCAACGGTTTCTGAACGACCTGATGCTCAACTCCGGCGCGGCGATCAACCCGGCCGCGGGGCCGCCGGTCGTGGACGTGAAGATTCAACACGAGAAAGGATTTGGTTTCGCCGAGTTTACCAACTGCGACGACGCGCAATCCGCGCTCATGTTCGACGGCGTCGTGTACGGCGACACCGGTAGGAAGATCCGCGTGAACCGTCCGCGCGATTACGACCCGTCGAAGAACCCGGTGGTAATTCGCGACGGGCTGCAGATCGAGGGACCCAAGGGGATCGGACTGCTCGGGGAGAAGCAGGCGAACGCGCCGCCGCCGTGGCCCGAGGATCTGGCGATCCCCGCGCCGCCGCCGCTCGTGAGCGAGTGGCCGAAGCTCCCGAAGCGCACGCCGGACGGCCCGAACAAGCTGTACGTCGGCGGGTTCGACCCGCTGCACACGGAAGGGCAGATCCGCCAGGTGTTGCAGGCGATCGGGGAGCTGAAGTCGTTTTGCGTCATGCCGGACGCGCGCGGTCGGAACACCGGGCACGTGTTTTGCGAATTCGCGGATCCGCGGTTAACCGTCGTCGCGGAAGAGGCGCTCACCGGCGCGTGGTGCTTCAGGCAGCCGATCGTGTGCAAGCGCGCGATGCCGGACGCGGCGCCGGCGAAGGAGGGCGACGCGGCGACGTACGCGATCCCGGACATCGCGCTGCCGCTTCTCGAGGAGCCCAACGAGAAGCTCTGGGCGTACAACGTTGTGTGCCGCGAGCACTGCGAACCCGACGACGTTGTCGCCGACGTCGTGGAGGTCGTCAGGCGCGAGTGCGCGGCCGTCTCCGGGTGGGACGTCGAGAGCGTTATCGCGCACGTCGCGCCGGAACACGGGGACAAGCGGATATCGCTGGAGTTCGAGGAGGGCGGCGGCGGCGCGAGCGGCGTCGGCGGGACGGCGCTGGAAGCGGCGGTGAGGTGCTCGTCGAAGATGAACGGAAGGACGTTCGAGGGTCGGACGATGTGGTTCCGGTACGTCCCGCAGAGCGACGAGGAGTGGCAGCGGAGGAAGGAGAGGGAGGGGGTCTTCTCGCGGGAGACGGGGGCGGGGAAGGATGCGGCGGCGGCGGCGGCGTTCGGGGGGGCTCTGCCGCCTCCGCCGGTCGCGGAGGTGGACTGAGTCGAGTCGTCGTTATTTGTGATAGCGCCAGAGCGGCGTTCCCTCCGTTCTGTTCGACGCGTCGAGGCTTCCGAGACGACGCCCGGCGCCCGCGCCCGAGGCTTGTGCGACGCCCGCGCTCCCCTCGCTCCCCTCCTCCCTCCCGCGCACCGCGCGTCGTCGTCCGTCGCCGCCACACCGCCACCGCGCGCGCGCCATGGGGAACTGCGTCTGCAGGCCGCCGCGATCGTCGAGCGAGCCCGTCGTCGCGTCGGCGATCGCCGCCGCGGCCGCGGAGGGCGCCGCGCGCCTCGTCCGAGCGCCGTCGTCGCTCGAGCGGAAGGCGACGACGACGACGACGCCGCTCGAGGTCGACCGCGCGCGCGTCGACGGCGACGACGACGACGACGACGACGCGTCGAGCTACCGCTCCGGACGCAGCAGCTTCGCGTCCGACGACGACGACGACGACGACGACGACGACGACGACGACGGCGGCGACCGCGTCCCCTCGCTCGCGCGGTCGCCTCGAAACGCGACGACGACGACGACGACGACGAAGACGACGCTCGCGTTCGCGCAGCCCGCGCCGCCGCCGGACACCCCGCCCGCGATGGACGCGCGCGTGGCGCAGCTCCTCGCGAGCGCGTCCGAGCACCTCGAGGACGACGCGATCGAGCGCCTGTGCGACGACGGCGACGACGGCGACGCGGGAGCGGCGGCGGCGACGACGACGACGACGACGACGACGACCAAGAAGAAGACGAAGAGGAAAGGCGCTCTCGCCAGAGTCGCGAGAGTCGCGTCGGGCATGCGCATGATGCGCTCGATGACGAAAGCCGCGCGCGCCGCGGGCGGAAGCCTCGACCTCACCGCGTTCGCGGGAACGCCCATCCGCTGGCACGCGCGGACGTCCGTTCTGCGAACGCACGCGGTCGGCGAATCGTCGCTGAAGCCGCCCGCCGCCGCCGGAGCCGGTGGGCCGGCGTCGACGCGGCCGCCGCCGCGGGGTTCCCCGGGGGAACAGGAGCGACGACGACCGCGCGCGACGCGGCTGTTCACGCAGCTGCAGCGCGACTTTGGGGCCCGGTCGCGGTCGCGCGCGCTTCGAGAGGCGGCGCGAGCGCGCGGGATCGCGGGAGAGGCGGACCGATCGCGCGACGACGGCGACGGCGGCGACGGCGACGGCGGCGACGAACGAAAATCCAAATTCTCCTCCCCCTTCTTCGCGGTCGAGCGACAGCACTCGATCGAAGCGCTCGAGGACTTCGCGGACCTGGAGGACGACCACGCGGCGTGGGATAACGTCAGCGTGGACTACGGCGACGACGGCGAAGTCCACGGAGAAGTCGAAGTCGAAGTCGACGTCGACGCGGACGAAGCGCGCGACGTCGACGTCGCGACGACCGTGCCCCCGCCGGCTTCAACGCCCGAGGGACGGATCCTCCGCGTCGTCCGCGCGCTCCTCGCGGACGCGGAACCTCCCGCGCACCTCCAGAAGCCGTTTAACCCCGTCCTCGGCGAGACCGCGCGGCACGAGCTGCACCTCTCGAACGGCGTCGAGATACGAAGCGTGTTGGAGCAAGTGACGCATCACCCGCCGGTGACGGCTTTTCACAGGCGAGAGGCTCGCGTCCGACCGCTTCCCGCGCGGCGGGCCCCTTTCGCTTCTCCCTCTGTTCGCCGCTCGCTTCGCCTCGCCGCGCGCATGCCTTCCTTTCAACGCGACTGACCGACGCGCGCGCGCTCGCGCCTTCCCTCGCAGCGTCGGCGACGGCTGGAGCGTCCACGGGCACTTCCGCGCGCGGCCGCGGCTCGTCGGTCTTCGCGTCGAGATCGACATGATCGGGAAGCGCGTCTTCAGAGTCCGCGTCCCGCCCGCGCGCGCCCACGCCGCCGCCGCGATGGACGACCCGGTCTACGAGACGTACGACACGACGATGGTCGGGTTCGAGTGGCACTTCGTCCCGCGGATGTACGTGCAGATGGAGTCCAAGGCGCCGTTCGTCGTGCGTTGCCGCGAGAGCGGCCTTCGCGCGGAGGTGCGGCACAAGCCTCGGAAGTTCGCCGAGGGCGCGAGCGGCGGGTTCAGGGTCATCGGGAGGGTATTCCGCGAGGCGGACCCGGAACGGACGCTGTTCGCGATCGCCGGGCGGTACGACGCGAGGGTCACGGCGACCGACCTTCGAGGAGTAATAAGCGAGGAGACCGCCGCATTGACCGCCGCGAAGAAGAAGGGTCGCGATCGCCCCGAGGTCGGCGTCCTGTACGACGCGTCCGAGGCGGCCAGGAAAGAGGTCGCCGGGTTCGTGAAAGAACACAACTGGGCGCACGAGAGCGACGGCGTCAAGGCCACGGAGGCGGTGTGGGGGGAGGTGATACGCGCGATGGAGCAGCGGCGTTGGGACGACGCGAAGAGGGCGAAGAAAAAAGTGGAACGCGACGAGCGGGGCGAGCGCGCGCGCCGGGCGAGAGCGGGGGAGGCGTGGACGCCGCGATGGTTTCGATGGAGCGAGGAGGAGGAGACGTGGGTGTTGAAGGAGGGGGCGTGGAAGATGGAGCGCGCGGAAGAGAGCGCCGGAGGCGCGAGCGCGGCGCGATGAGAGAGCGAACGTGTGTTGAACGAAACTTTGACGCGCTGTGCGCCAATACGGGCGATTCCATATGCGGGTCATTTGAAAGCAGACACGATCAAATGTTGAAACCTATGAATGGGTGAAAAACTCGCGATTTGACCGCACGAAAATTCGCCCGTTTTCAAATTCACGAGCGACGACGCGTCGTCATCACTCACCCCCCGCACGGAGCGTCCCCACGCGCGCCCGGCATCATGGTTCGCTTCGGCGGCGTCCCCATGGCGAACGAGTCGTCGGAGGACCCCACCCTGGAGCGGACGTTCCGCGGGCACAAAGACGCGGTCACGTGCTGCGCGTTCAACCCGAACATGAAGCAGCTCATCACGTCGTCGAACGACAACTCGCTCATGATCTGGAACTTCAAGCCGCAGATGCGCGCGTATCGCTTCACGGGGCACAAGGTGCGCGCGAGCGTCGCATCGCGCGTCCCTTCACGCCGCGGCCGCGCTCGTTCTTTTTCAATTCGATTCTTCGCCCGCGGCGTCCCCCGCGCGCTCGCTCTCGCTCACGCGCGGCCTCGCCCCTCCTCCCACCCCGGCCTTATTAGGACGCCGTCACGACCGTGGCGTACAACCCGACGGGAGGCTCCATCGCGTCCGGAAGCAAGGACTGCACGATCCGCCTCTGGACGCCCTCCGTCGTCGGCCTGTACACGCCCAAGGTGCTCAAGGCGCACTCGGCGTGCGTGCGCTCCGTCGAATTCTCGGAAAACGGCGAGAGCCTCGTCTCGGCGTCGGACGATAAGACGATCAAGCTGTGGTCCGCGCGGGACGGCAAGTTCCTGTCCACGCTCACCGGGCACACGAACTGGGTCAAGTGCGCGAGCTTCTCCCCGGAGAGCAACGCCGCGGTGTCCGCGTCGGACGACAAGACGGTGAGACTGTGGGACGTGAAAGCCGGACGCTGCGTCTACGTGATCGACGACCACTTCAGCGCGGTGAACAGCTGTAAGTTTCACCCGGACGGCACGTGCATCGCGTCCGCGGGGGACGACTGCGTCGTTCAGCTCTGGGACGTGCGATCGAAGAAGCTCGTGCAGCACTACGACGGCGCGCACGGCGCGCGCGTCAACTCGGTGTCGTTTCACCCGAGCGGAAATTTCCTCCTCACGTCGAGCGACGACGGATCGATCAAGGTGTGGGATCTGCGCGAGGGACAGCTGTTTTACACCCTCAACGGGCACGAGGGCGCGGTCCTCAACGCGGAGTTCTCCCCGGCCGGGGACTACTTCGCGTCCGGAGGGAACGACGACCAGGTCATGGTGTGGAAGACGAACTTTGACCGCGTCCTCGGCGATTACAGCGGCGGCGAAAACAAACCGCCGGCGATCGAGCCCGCGTCCAAATCCGCGCCGGGCGGGAAGGAGAACGCGGGCGAGGGCATCATCCCCGTGCCGTCGCCGCAGAAGAAGCCGGCGTCGGCGTCGGCGTCGGGCGGGAAGAAGCCGTCCACCGCGCCCGCGCGGAGCGTGAGCACGCCGCAGAAGACGCCGCCGCGGGTGCGGACCAAGGCGCCCGCGCCCGCGGCGGCCGCGTCGCCGCTGCCGCAGCCCGCGTCGCCGCTGCCGCAGCCGCCCGCGGCGCCGGAGCACCCGTCCGCGCCGCCGATGCCGGACGCGCCGCCGGTGACCGCGATCGACGACGCGGTCACGTCGACGCTCGGGCACATCGTCGGGCAGCTCGACGTGCTCACGCAGACGATGCAGCTGTTGGAGGAGAGGCTGAGCATGAACGAGGACAAGGTGAACAGGATGGTGAACATCATCGGCGCCGCCGCGGCGAGGAGTACCGCGGCCGCGGAGGAGCAGGAGGCGCAGGCGGCGAAATGAGAGAGCGCCTCCATCGTGTACGTAAGGTAGCGGAGTCTTATCATATCACATCGACGCGAAAGAAAAAACATATTACGCTCGTCAATCGTCGTCGTCGCAGAACCCCCCCGGCCGCGCCTCCAGCGCCTCCTCGATCTCCGTGTCGTACTCCGACCACTTCCCGTCCCTCCCTCCTCCCAACCACTCGCGATCGCCTCGCTCCGGCCGCACGACGCAGTACTCGTCCGGCGGCGGCGTCTCCGGCGACCCCCACGTCCACTCGTGCCGCCGCTTCAGCCGTTGACACAACTTCCCCATCGCGAGGATGAACAGAGACCCGAACAGCGTCGGGTACGCGACGTACCACAGCCCCAACGACTGAAACCCCGAGATGTCCATGCACGCCATGACCGCCGCCGCGCCCGGCGGGTGCACGCTCCCGGTCCACATCATGAACGCGAGCGATATCGACACCGCGAGCGCGCGGCTCCACCACGCCGCGCCGAAACAATGGAAGCACGCGGCGACGACGGCGCACGACGCGATCGTGGCGACGACGCAGTTGTACCACCGCGCGACCGGGTTGTCGATCGTCCCGAACGCGAGCATGGAGATCGTGCCCCACGCGCCGTGCATGAACGGCAGCCCGAGCCGCGTTTTTATCGACGCGTCGAGGAGACCGAGCACGCTGAACGTGACGAAGCACACGAGCGCGCCCCAGAAGATGTCGCTCGTCGGGCGCTTCTGGACTTCCGGACCGCCCGCGCGATTCGGGAGCGCCATGCGCGAGTACGGGTCGAGCGCGAGCTCCCATCGTCGTCGGCCGGGGTAGTCGTGTAAGTCCGGGCGTCCTCGCGGCGCGGCGCGGTCGGCGGGGAGCGGCGCCGGGCTGGAGGACGACGACGACGACGACGCGACGACGACGCGACGGCACCGACGACGGCACCGGGCGGAAGAAGATCGCGTCGGCCGCGGACGCGCGGCGGCGGCCGGCGCGTCGCGCGTCGCGCGCGCGCGCGCCGTCGCCGCGAGCGTCGAGCGCGAGGGCGTCGTCGCGAGCGTCCACATTGGAACGCTCCCGCGCGCGCGGCGCGTCGCGCGCCCGCTGGAACTGGCGCGCGCGTCGTCGGATGCAGAGAGTTCCTTCCTTCCGCCGGAACATCACGTCGTCAGCGGATGACGCGATCTGGTCGTCGCCAAAGGGTTTAGGGTTCCGTCCCGCCGCGCGCCTCGGCACACCCGCGCGCGCGCCGAAGCTCGATGCGCCTGGCGAGGTCGGCGCTCACGAACTTCCTCCGCGCGCCCTCCTCCGCGCGCCCGTCCGCTCACGCCCGCGCGCTCGTCCACGTCGTCCCGCGCGCGCCGACGAATCGCGCCCGCGCGCCGCTCGCGGAATCTCGCTCGACGCGCGCGACGACGACGACGCCGTCGATGTCGATGTCGATGTCGATGTCGATGTCCTCCGCCGCGACGCTCCCCTCCGCGGCGCCGCGACGCGCGCCCGCGCCGCACGCCTCGAGACGCTCCCCCGCGCTCCTCCGGGGGACGCGCGCGAGCTCGACGACCGCGGTCGCCGCGAACGCGGACGCGGCGGACGTCGCCGCCGCGTCGGAGTCCTTCCTCTCGGACGAGCTCTCGTGGCCGTCGCGGTCGCACGCCGCGGGCGACCTCCGCGACGCCGACGTCGGCGACGTCGTCACCCTCTGCGGATGGGTGGACAAGCAGCGCGACATGGGCGGCATCGTCTTCGCGGACGTGCGCGACCACACCGGTTTGTGCCAGGTGGTCTCGGACGCGGACACGCCGTCGCGCGCCGTCGCGGCGCTCGCCGCGATGCGAGCGGAGTGGGTCGTGCGCGTGCGCGGACGCGTCAAGGCGCGCACGGCGCCGAACGATAAGATCCCCACCGGCGCCGTAGAGGTCGCCGCGGACGAGGTGGACGTCTTGAACGTCGTCGGGAAGTCGCTGCCGTTCGCGATCGGGGGTGGGGGAGAGGAGGACGACGACGCAGCTGGCGGCGGCGCGTCGGAGGAGGTTCGGCTGAAGAATCGCGTGTTGGACCTGCGGCGGCCGCGGATGGTGAAGAACCTGAGGCTGCGCGCGAAGACCGTCCGCGCGCTGCGCGGCGTCCTCGAGGACGATCACGGGTTCCTCGAGATCGAGACGCCGATGCTGACGCGGTCGACCCCGGAGGGCGCGAGGGATTATCTCGTCCCGTCGCGGCTGCAGCCCGGCGCGTGCTACGCGTTGCCGCAGTCGCCGCAGCTCTTCAAACAGATGCTCATGGTCGCGGGCGCGGACCGGTACTACCAAGTCGCGCGCTGCTTCCGCGACGAGGACCTGCGCGCGGACCGTCAGCCGGAGTTCACGCAGCTGGACATCGAGATGGCGTTCACGGACATGGACGGCATCTTGAGCCTCGGCGAGGATTTGATGTGCGCCGCGTTTAAAGAGGGCGTCGACGTGACGCTCCCGCGGCCGTTCCCGCGGATGACGTACGCGGAGGCCATGAGCAAGTACGGCAGCGATAAGCCGGACGTTCGGTACGGTTTGGAGTTCACGACCATCACGGACATCGCGTCGAGGTGCGCGTTCAAGCTGTTCAGCGGCGCGGCGAGCGAGAACGGCGGCGCGGTGAAGGCGATTCGCGTCCCCGACGGAAAAAGGCTGTCCAACTCGCGGTTGAAGCCGAAGGGCGACGTGTGCGCGGAGGCCATCAAGGGCGGCGCCGGCGGATTAGCGTTCGCGCGCGTGGGCGAGGACGGCGTCTCGCTCGAGGGCGGCGGGAAGGCGCTGTGCGAGGGCCTCGCGGACGTCGCCGGGGAAATCATCGACGCGTGCGGCGCCGGCGCGGGCGACGTCGTTCTCTTCGGCGCCGGGGACGAGAGCGTCGTGAACAAGTCGCTCGACCGCGTGCGGCAATACGTCGCGAAAACGCTGGACATGATCCCGGACGACGCGCACGCGGTGTTGTGGATCACGGAGTTCCCGATGTTCGAGAAGAACGAGGACGAGGACCGTCTCGAGGCGCTGCATCATCCGTTCACGGCGCCGAATCAGGACGACGTCCGCGACGGCGGCGACATCACGAAGGCCAGGGCGGTGGCGTACGACCTGGTGTACAACGGCGTCGAGGTCGGCGGCGGGTCTCTGCGCATCTACCGCCGGGACGTTCAGGAGAAGGTGTTCGCCGCGATCGGGCTGTCGAAGGAGGAGGCGGAGGAGAAGTTTGGGTATCTCATGGACGCGTTTCAGTTTGGCGCGCCGCCGCACGGAGGCATGGCGTTCGGGTTGGATCGCCTCGTGATGATGCTCGCGGGCGCGTCGAGCATTCGCGACGTGATCGCGTTTCCAAAGACGGCGACCGCGCAGTGTCTGCTGACGTCCGCGCCGGGGAGCGTCAGCGACGCGCAGCTCGCGGATCTGCACGTCGCGAAGAAGATTCAGCTGAGGGCGGCGGAGGAGGACGCGAGCGGCGGGGGAGCGTCGAAGTGATTGTCGTGAGTTGAATACGGTTGATCCGATCCAATCGTCGTCGATTGCATTTCGGAGGTACTTTACCTTCTAGGACCTTCGTACGCGGCGTAGTAGTATTACATTCGGTCGTTCGTCGAACGCGCGACGTCGCGCGGGCGCGTCGCGTCATCTCGATCCTCGCCCGTCGTGCGCGTGCACGACTGGGGGCGGGTCGGTCACATCGCGCGCGCTCGCGCGCGTCCGCGTTCGACGCGAAGAAGAAGGGATCGATCAATTTCGGCGCGCTAATCACGCCGCGGCTTTTTATCCGAGCGGCGGGTTCTTCCCGAGCGGAAGGACCATGTAATACGCCGTCGCCGCGAACACGATGATCGCGGTGTTCCTGTTGAAGTCGTTCACCTCATCCCTGATCCTCTGCGCGATCGATTTATCCTCTATCGTCTGCAAGCCGGTCCCGTCCACGTCCCAGACCCCGGCTTGCGCGATGTTTCACAGACCCGTGGAGCCGCTGCCGAAGAAACCGATCGCGAAGAACAGCGGCAGCGCGAGGATCGCGCGCTCGTTCCACGGCACCCCTCTGGGGATTTGATACGTCATCAGCGCCATGCACACCGCGATGAAGAACACGCCGATCTTACTCCGTCGCTCGCGCTCGTCCATGTCGATGTTCGTGAGGTTCGTCGCCGCGTCCTCGCGCCTCGCGGCGGCGTCTTCTTCCGACGGCAGATCCTTCGCGTCGACGTCTCTCTTGAAGACTCCCGCGTAGACGCGCTTCCCGCCGCCAGCCTGGTACATCGTCTTGAACGACGTCGCGAGCGCGTCGTCGCCGACGTACTCCTCGTAGACTTCTTCCTCCTCGTCGTCGTCGTCGTCCGCGTTCTTCGGCTCCACCGGCACCGAGCGCATCTCGTCCCAGTCGAAGATGCTCTGGCGCTCGTCCCTCTTCTTCGACGCGCGAGCGACGACGACGTCATCAGCGTCGTCGCGTCTTCCGCCTCCGCGTCGCCGCGCGACGGGCACGGCGGCTCGCGCGCGCGCCGTCGCCGCCGCCGCGCTCGGACGGACCCGAGGCGGCGACGCGACCGGTGCCGTCGCGGCGACGCGCATGCCGGGAGTGGCGCGTCGCGGGCGCGGGCGTCGCGTTATCCATCGATTGCTCCGAGAAGTCCTCCCGACGCGTCGTTTGGCCGTTGAAGAAGAGCGCGACGAGTGCCGACTCAGATTACAACGACGGGCGCGGAGCGGCGACGCGACGCCCTCCGCGCCGTCATGAGCGATGCCCGTCGCGACGACGACGAAGACGACGCCGATGACGACGCGCGCGCCGCGCGCGTCCACGCGGGCATCGCGCGAGGGAACACGATGCGACGCGCGCTGACGCTTCGCCGTCCCGGCGCGGACGCGGCGAGCGTCGACGAGGACGAAACCGACGACGACGACGACGACGACGACGCGAACGCGCGCGCGTCCGGAATGCCGCCGTCGCGGCAGATATCCAGCGCCACGGGCATCGCGTCGCAGGCATCGCGGCACGGAATGAGCACCGCGCCGTTCATGCGCGACAGCTTCAGCACCGCGGTCGCGAGCTCGAGCCGTCGCGCGGACGACGACGACGACGACGACGACGACGACGACGAAACGCGGCGACGCGATTCTTCGAGTCGTCGCGTCGCGGACGACGCGGAATGGCGCGCGCCGTCGCTCGCGCCCGGAAGGCACCTCTCGCGATACAGCGGCATCTCCGAGGTGGACGACTACGACGAGATCGCGTCCGACGACAGCGGGTACTCCGGCCTGTCCGGCGTGTCCGGGATGGGGCCCTACCGACGGTCGTTCGCGTTCGCCAACGTCGACGCGCTCTTCGAGCCGGCGCCCGGGAGCCCGCACGATCCGACTGCTGACAGCGCGGCGTGGGCGAGGGCGAGGGTGGAGCGGTACGAGCGCGAGAGGCGGTGGCGCGGGGACGTTGACGCGATGGCGCGGAAGGAGCGGGAGGAGGAGGAGACGGCGGCGGCTACCGCGGCGACGGCGACCGTGGCGGCCACCGCGGGAACGCGGCCGGCGACGTTCAGTCGATCCCTCGCGCTCGGCCTCGGCGCGCTGAAGCTCGAGAACTCCGGCGTCGACGCCATCGACGCGCTGTTGTTCGCGCGCGCGCCCGCCGCCGCGCCGCCGCCGAGCGACGTCGACGTCGACCGGACGCCGCCGACCGCGTCCGCGTCGGACGCCGCGGCGGGGTCGTGGTCGAGAGCCGCGAGCGCCGTCTCCGGGGCGACGCGCTGGACGCGCCGCTCGCGGAAGAACGACCCGGACCGCGCGAAGCGGCGCGCGTACGCCAAGCTGACCGACGTCGCGGCCGCCGCGGCGACGCGCGATCCGGACGCGATCGACGCGATGTTTAGCCGCGGCGGCGACGTCGATTTCGTAGACGACGACGGCCGCGCCGGCTTACACGTCGCCGCGGAGAGCGGCTGCGCGCCCGTCCTGGAACGGCTCCTCGCGCTGAACGCGTCGCCCGACGTCAGGGGCGCGCTGGGACTCACCCCCGCGCACGTCGCGGCGTACTGCGGGCACGCGGATATACTGCGGACGCTCCTCGACGCGGGCGCGGATGTCAACGCGGCGGACGACGACGGCTCGACGCCGACGCACTGGGCCGCGTCCGCGGGGCGCGCACGATGCGTGAAACTCCTCTGCGACGCGCCCGACGTGGACGTCTTCGCGCGCAACAAGAGAGGCCTCGCGCCAGAGGACGTGACCGAGTCCGAGGACGTGAGACGCGCGATATCCGCGGCGAAGGAGGCGATGAATCTCTTCGACCTCGCGTCGGCGGGCAAGCTTCCGATCGCGCGCCGCGCGCTCGCCGGAAAAACGGGCGACGAGCTCGCCGCGGTCGTGGACGCCGTCGACGCGCGCGGGGAGCGCGCGCTACACAAGGCGGCGCGAGGCGGGCACGCCGCGTTCGTGGAAGCGCTCGTGCGCGAGTACGGCGCGACGCAGGACGTCGCGGCGCTCGACGGAGGCACGCCATTGCACGCCGCCGCGGAGGCTGGGCGAGCGAACGTCGTCCGCGCGTTCAGAGCCCTCGCGGGGTGGCCGGCGAAGCTGCGATCGCGCGCCAACGCGAAGGACGCGCGCGGTCGAACGCCGACGCACCTCGCCGCCGCGCGCGATCGCGTCGAGATCGTCGAGCTGCTGATCGACGACGCGCGCGCCGACGTCGACGCCGTCGACGCGGACGCCGCGACGCCGCTGCACCACGCCGCGAGCGCGGGGCATCACGCCGTCGTCGAGGCGCTCATCGCCAGAGGCGCGCGCGTTGACGCGGTGGACGGGCACGGGTGCGGAGCGCTGCATCTCGCCGCGGAGTGCGACCGTCAGAAGGTCGTGCGAAGGTTGCTCAAGCACGGCGGCGCGGACATCGCGTCGAGGAACGCGCGAGGGGACATGGCCGTGCACTTGGCCGCCGCGAGGGGGCATCACGACATGGTGTTCGGGCTGCTCCCGCGAGAAGAAGAAGAAGAAGACGACACGTCCGCGTCCGCGTCGCGCGTCGGCGCCGGGTCTCGAGTCGGGTCTTCTCGAGGCGGCGCCTCCGAAGTCGGCGCCGACTTCGCGTCCGAAGTCGGCTTCTCCGAGTCTTCTCAAATCTCCGAAGCCGAGGCGACGCGCCGCGCGCTCGACGCCGCGCGCGTCGAACGCCGCAAAGCGCGCCAGCTCGACCGCGACAAGCGCCGCGCGCGACGCGCGCGCGACCCCGGGACGCACTCGAACCTGACCGGCGTCAACGCCCCCGGGCACCGCGGGTGGACGGTCCTCCACTACGCGTCGCACGGGTGCCACCTGGACATCGTCGAGCGGATTCTGCGGAATAAAAACGCGGAGCCGTCGCCCGTGGACATCACCGGCGCGACGCCGCTGCACCTCGCCGCGGAGAGCGGATCCACCGCGATCGTGGAGGCGCTCCTCGCCGCGCCCGGCGTGGACGCGAGCCTCAAGACCGACGCCGGGTTCACGCCGTTGCACCTCGCGGCCATCTCCGGTCAGGCCGCCGCGTGCCGGTCGTTGATTCGATTCTCGCGCGAGCGCACCGCGGAGCTGATACGCGACGCGGAGGCCGCCGCGGAGCGCGCCGCGGTCTCGGGCGCGATGGCGAAGCTGCGGAAGAACGACGCGAAGGCGGTCCGCGACGCCGCGGAGGCGGCCGCGGAGGCGATCGTCGCCAGGGAGTTCGCGGAGGACGACGCCGGAGAGGCGCTCGACGTCGACCAACCCGCGGCGAGCGGATACACCGCGTTACACCTCGCGTCCATGCGCGGCCAGGACCGCGTCGTGGAGCTGCTCCTCGGCGAAGGCGCGAAGATACTCGCGGGCGACGACGACCGCACGCCCGTGCACCTCGCCGCGGAATGCGGCTCCGCGGCGTGCCTGACGCGTCTCCTCGCGTCGGTCCGCGACCCAGCGGCGATCGTCGACGTTCGCGCGGTCGGAGGCGTCACCCCCGCGCTGCTCGCCGCGAACCGCGGGCGCGAGGATGCGATTTTCGCGCTGCTTTGCGCGGGCGCGGACCCTTTCATCCCGGACGCAGAAGGGAACACGTGCCTACACGGCGCGTGCGCGGCGGGGAAGCCGCTGATGTTCCTCGAGGTGTTACGCCGCGCCGCGGCGGAGCGAAGACCGATCGCCACGCTCGACAAGCCCAACGTCAGGCGCGAGCGTCCGCTGCACTTCGCGTGCCGCGGCGGATCTCTCGCGATGGCGCGTGCGCTTCTCGACCGCGGCGCGGACGCGACCGCGGAAGACGACCGCGGGCGAAACGCGCTGATGGCCGCCGCGGAGACGGGCGCGGTCGGCGTCGCGTCGTTACTGGTGGAGCACGCGCGTCAACGCGGCGACGAGAAGCCCCTCGGACTCGAAACCACGGCGGCGAGCGTGCGGTGGACGGCGCTTCGGAGGAGTTTGAGCGACGTCGTCGCCGCGACGCGAGCAGTGCCGCCGATCGACGTGGCGGCGCCGAACGGCGCGAGCGCGATGGCGTTCGCGGCGTTCGCGGAGAGGCGACTGATCGCTTCGCTGTCGCACGGCGAGGGCGACGAGAAGTCCTTCGCCAACGCGCGCCCGAAATCCTTGTGGGACGTGATCAACATGGCGCAGGAGCAATATAAACGCCGTCAACGCGACCGTCACGTGAACCATCTCTCCGAGGTGGACGGATACTCCGCGATGCACGTCGCGTGCGACCGCGGCCACGCGGAGCTCGCGCGTCTGTTGCTCAACTCGGGCGCGGACGTCGACGTCAAGGACGGCGTCGACGGCGACACGCCTCTGCATCTCGCGACGCGCGAGGGGCACATGGAGATCGTGAAGCTGCTGGTATCGCGCGGCGCGTCGCAGACGAAGAAGAACGCGCTGTGGTACACGCCGTTGCACCTCGCGGCGAGGAACGGCGACGTGGAGGCGCTCAGAGTCCTCGCGGACGCCGCGCGGGCCGCCGGGGACGACGTCCTCTCCGAGGTGGTCAATAAACCGAGAAAGGACGGCACGTCGCCGCTGCACAGCGCGGTCGAGCTCGGGCACCACGGCCGCTGCGCGCGAGAGCTTCTGCTTCGAGGCGCGGACTGGAACGCGCGGACGATCCGAGAGGAGTCCGTGCTGCACAAGGCGAGCATGGACGGAAACGCGGTCATCGTGCGGTTGATTCTTGGCGCGCGCGAAGAAGCCATCCATCGACTCAAACACTCGATCAAGTGTCCCGATGCGTCCGATGAAGACGACGACGACGACCCTCCCGAGCTCGAAGACGACCCGCTTCACGCGAGGGACTCCACCGAGAGCACGCCGCTGCACTGGGCGTGCGAGGGCGGGCACCTGGAGACGGTCAAACTTCTCGTCGAAGCCGGCGCCAGCGCGAACATCGGAGGGATGTGGCGCGGCTCCACCGCCGTGCACCTCGCGTCGCGTAACGGCCACGTCGACGTCGTTAAATATTTACACAGCATCGGCGCGAACATGAACGCGCAGGACAGCTGGAACTACGCGACGCCGCTCATTCTCGCCGCGGAGGGTGGCCACGCGGAGACGTGCGCGTTCTTATTGGACCGCCGCGTCGACGCCAAGGTGAAGGATAAGTTTGGCACCACCGCGGCGCAAAACGCGCGAACCGCGGAGGTGCGGCACATCGTCCACGCCGCGGAGACGCTGCGCTCCGTGGTGTTGTTTCTGCACGGCGCGACGACGCACGACGCGTTCCTCGGGTGGAGAGACGCGGTGCAGCGCGCGAAGGTGATGCAGACGCGCGACGCGAAGGGTACATGGCAAATGGTGTTCGCGCTCTGGGGCAAAAATAAAACCGCGACGTATTATTGGCTCTGGCGGCAATGGGAGATGCGCGGGCGACGCCGACGACGGACGTTGGACGACGAGGAGGCGTCGATTCGCATCGCGATCGACGCGATGACCGATAACCCCGGATTCGCGGGCGTTTCCGTCGCGTGCGTCGACAAGCTCGCGCGGTCGTTCGAGGAGGTTTCGTGTCGGAGAAACGAAACCGTGTTCGCCGAGGGCGACCCCGCGACGTCGTTTTACGTCCTCAAAGAGGGCAAAGCGAAGGTCACGATGACGACCGAGGACGACGACGGGCGGACGCACGAGACGCGAGTCGCGAGGCTCAAGACCGGCTCCGCGGTCGGCGAGGTGGCGCTTCGATTCGACGCGCCGCGCGTCGCTTCGTTGAAAGCGGTCACCGACTGCGTCTTCTTACGCCTCGACCGCGACGCGTTCGCGGCCGCGATGGCGACCGAGCGCGCGGCGAACGTCCGGCTCGCCGCGATGGGCGGCGGCGAGGACCGTCCGCGGACGATGCTCGACCCGAACGACCCGGTTCTCGTGGCGTTCTTGAACGAGAAGCTCGCGCGGCCGCTGGAGTTTTGGGAACGCGACCTGCTCGCGACGCTCTTCTCCGTGGAGACGTACGACCCGGGAAGAAAGCTCCCGGCGACGAGCGCGGAGAGTCAGATCGACGACGGGTACGTCGGCCTCGTCCTCCGAGGAAGCGTATCCGCGGTGACGACGCGCCGGACGACCATCACGCGAGGGACGCGGAGCCTGGAGGTGGAAAAGGATGGCGACGTCGTCGAGGTGCGCGCGGGCGACGCGTACTTCTCGATGGCCGCGATCGACCGCGAGGAAGAGGCGTACGTGGTCACGAAGACCGGCGCGAGGTCGCGGACGATCACGCGCGTCGGCGTGAATAAGGCGTGGGTCCCCGCGGGAGGATCGCCCGCGGTCGTCGCGATCATGCAGGGCGAGGACGTCAAGGCGATCCCCGAGGAGTTGCAAGGGGTGCTGTTCCGGAAGAGAGGGTTGCGCGCGCCGCCGGAGTGGAGGCCGCCGCCGCGTCGGTCGCCGCCGGCGTTCTCCTCCGGGTCCGCGCCCGCGGACGCGAACGACCCCGCGCACGTCGAGCTCGCGGCGCTGAGCAACGCGACGCGGAAGGCGCTCGTGGAGGCGGCGAAGGCGAGAGCGGCGAAGGAAGCGAAGGCAGCCGCGAGGGAAGCGAGGGGGGCGGACGGCGACGACGACGGGAGCGACGACGACGGGAGCGACGACGATGGGAGCGACGACGACGACGACGACGAGTCCCCGATCGACGCGCACGGGTTAAAGACCGAACTCGTGACGGAGCTCACGGAGGCGTTCAAGTTCGTGGACACGGACAACGGCGGGGACATCGACGAGAAGGAGCTCAAATTCGCCGCGCGCGCGTTGGGATTCGAACCTCGACCGGAAGAACTGAAGGCGACCCTCGACGCGATGGACGAGGACGGCGGCGGGACCGTCGACCTGGGCGAGTTCATCTCCACGGTCACCGAACGCATCGCGGATGCGACGACCGAGGACGCGCTCGACGTCGCGTTCGAGTGCTTCGACGTCGACGACAAAGGGTGCATCGTGCTCGAGGACATATCGAACGCGGCGAAAATCGTCGGCGACAACGTCACGAGCGAAGAGCTCGATGAGCTCATGAATTTGGGCGCCGCAGACGTCAACGACGACGGCGAGATCGACAGAGAGGAGTTCGCGACCATCATGGACTTCCGTGAGTTGACGTTGGAGGACCGCCTCGACGCGGCGCGACGCGAAATGCGACGCGAGGCGATCGCCGCGGAGAACGCGAAGGTGAGACTGCTTCCCATACGACCCCGTTCGCGTGTTGAACGCCGTTCCTTAAGGACTTTTCCCGTCGTCACTCTTCACCCGCGCTTCCCTTTCAACTTTTGACCGGTGAGACGTTCGACTGACCCACGCGTTCACCCACGAAGCACGCGCGCGACATGTTGAAGGAGTACGCGCACGGCGCCGGGGGTGGGTTCCCCGGGTGTCTGAGAGATAAGACCCGCGCGATCTTCGCGGAGTTGCTCGGGCCCGGCGCGAACGTCGACGAGGATGAGATCGACGTGCGGCACCTCGTCGCGGCGTTGAAGCGCGACGCGCCTCCCGAGGGCGACGGCGCGTTGGCCGCGATGTTGCACCTCCCGAAGCGCATTCGCGCGGGGGACGGCAGCCGGGACAAGTTTGAGATCGTGTTCAAAGAGATCGACGCGGACAGGAGCGGGACGATCGACGTGGACGAGTTCGTGACGTACTTTAGGAAGCTCGCGAAAGAGCGGGTGCGGGACATCCTAGAAGCCGCCATCGCGGCCGCGGTGAAGGACGACGACGACGACGACGACGACGACGAAGAAGAAGAGGAGGAGGAAAATATCGACGACGACGACGACGGCGGCAAGGAGAACGCCGCGGCCGGGAAGAAGAGCCGCTGGGCGATGCTCAGACGCGGCGGCCTGCGGAACCTGTCCTCCCTCGTCGGTGCGTCAGGACCGAACCACGTCGCGGCGGCGGAGCTTCCCCCGCCGCCGCGAGGGTCGAAGTGGGACGTCCTCCGCCGCGCGAAGCTCGAGACGCAAACGCGCGGCGGTTGAACGACGCGAAGCGTAGGCGCGTAGGTAGACGATAGCATACGATACTAAGCAGCGCGTCGTTCATCATTCACGTTAGTATCATACTGTAGCACACACACAGCACGATGCCTCCCTCACGACGACGACACGACACGACACGACGCGACGCGAGAGCGCTAATACGCCCACGTGAACGAGCCGTCCTTCACGTGCTCGGTCACGCCCACCGTCTCGAACCGACCGGCGTCCTCCCACTTTTCCAACCCGCCCTTGACCTCGTCGTACACCCTCGCCCCGCACGTGTCCGCGCGCATCGCGCACCACCACCGCTCGCTCTCCGGCCGATCTCGAAACACGCCGTCTCGCCACCCGAAGTGTCTCGTCAGGCAGTGATCCATGAAGATGTACGTGGGAAACAACGCCGCGTCCGCGGTGGACGGCTCCGCGCCGGCGACGAACGGCCCTTCGTCCGCGTAGATTTTCATCACTCCCTCGATGACGTCGAGCTGCTTCGCGATGGCGGCGATGCCCTCCGCGCGCTGCTCGATCGGCATCGGGCCGCGGTACATGACGCCTTGGATCGGGACGACGTACTGGTCGTGCACGCGCGTCGCCAGCGCGCAGACCGCGCGTCTCTCCGGGGACTCAGCGGGAAGAAGCGAGGGCCCGACGTCGGCGTGCGCGTCGCAGAGGTATCGCGAGATGACCTCGGACTCCGGCAGCGCGAGGCCGTCGGGGAGAACGAGCAGCGGCATCTTCCCCTGCGGGTTCAGCGCGAGGTACTCCTCGGACTTGAGCCCGCCGATCGTCCCGGGGTCGCGGATCTCGACCGCGTCTTCGAGCCGCTTCCAGTACATGATCAATCGGCATCGCGCGCCGTTGTTCGAGACCGGGACGTCGTAGAGGATCGGCTTGTCCGCGGCGGCGGCGACGACGGGCATCGCGCGGCGTCGTTGGCGCGCGTTGGCGGCGGACGCGCGGCGGAAGAATACGTTTCGCGCGGCGGCGGCGGACGACGCGAGGGCGGCCATGCGGACCTGCGTCGGGCGCTCCGAGACTAGTGAAGACTCGTGCACCCGAAACCTGGGTTTTCGGGGGCGCTTCGCGCACACCGCGGCCGCGCGATGGCGTCGTCCGTCGCGGGCGCGAGCGCGCGCATGTCGCGCGGCGTTTCCGGCGCGGAGAGCGCGCGGGCGGCTCGCGTCGCCGCGCCCTCTCGCGACGCCGGCGCGACCTCGACGTCGTCGCGCGTCGCGTCTCAGCGTCGTCCTCCGCGTCGTGATCATCGTCGCCCCGCGCGGCGAGGCGTCGTCGCCGCGGCGTCCGGCGAGGACGCGCCGCCCGCGGCCGCGCCGCCCGCGGCGGACGACGAAGACACAGCGCTCGTCGACGCGCAGATCCGCGCGGAGCGCATGGCCGTGCGTCTGAAGCTCCAGAGCGCGGGCGCGAGGCGCGATCGTCCGTCTCTCGACGCCGCGATCGTCCGCGCGGGCGGCGCCGCGTCGTCGTCGTCCATCCCGCCGCGCCCGCCCGCCGCCGCCGCCGCCGCCGCTCCCCCCGCCGTCTCGCCCGAGCTCGAGCTCGAGCGCGCGGCGGTGCGCGCGCGCATGCAGCGCTTCAGCATCAGCCGCTACGGCTACGTGCGGCACGGCGCGAACGCCGGGAGGGTCGTGGACAAGCTCACCGGCGAGGCGCTCTTGCCGTCCACCGCCTCGAGCTCCCTGGACGACGAGTTCGACGACCGCGACAACCGGAGCGTCCAGGAGCGCGTCGACCTCGCGCGCGAGCTCGTGAAGCAGGCGGAGCAGGCGCGCGCGGAGGCGGAAAGCGAGCTCGAGGCGCGGCGAGCGCGGTTGACGCGGCTGTCGAGGGAGCTGGACGACGCGCGCGCG
>MDSW01056590.1_pt1 | contig 33216 bp, 25 predicted proteins | sample 811171 | NCBI WGS metagenome assembly MDSW01 (sample SAMN05326641, study PRJNA326480) | marine metagenome | isolation source: seawater | place: Atlantic Ocean: North West | collected 2012 | reverse complement strand
CTGGCGCATACGCGCACGCTGGCCGTGCTGCGCGCAGCCCTGGGGCCGCATTACGATCTGGCCGCCCTCGCCGACCATCACTTCGAGCTGGAGTTCGCCGCCCGCGACGTGGACGAAACCATGAAGACCATGGTGGCCGAGCCGTATGTGAACCACGTACCGACCATGACCGGCGGCACCGGCTACGAAAACCTCAAGCGCTTCTACAAGCACCACTTCATTCCGAAGAACCCGGCCGATCTGCAGATGAAGCCGATCTCGCGCACCGTCGGCGTCGATCGCATGGTCGACGAGTTCGTGCTCTGCTTCACCCATGACTGCGAGATCGACTGGCTGCTGCCCGGCGTAGAACCGACCGGCAAGTACGTCGAAATTCCGTTCGTGGTAATCGTCGCCTTCCGCGGCGACAAGCTATACAACGAACATATCTACTGGGACCAGGCGTCGCTGCTGGTACAGATTGGCAAGCTTGACCCTGCCGGCCTGCCCGTCGCCGGTGCGGAGACCGCGCGCAAGCTGCTCGACAAGGAGCAGCCCAGCAACGACCTCATGCCCAATTGGGCGACCAGCGCCGGCAAGGACTGATGAGAAACCAGGCCGACGCGTGCGCCGCGGAACGCATTCCGGCGGCGCACCGATAATGCTCGAACGCCTGCTGCCGCTGTTCTTCGTGCTGATCTGGTCGACGGGCTTCATCGCCGCGCGGCTGGTAGTACCCCATTCGGATCCGCTGACCTTTCTTTGCTACCGCTATCTGCTCACGGTGGCGGCCTTCGTGGCGATTGCCGCAACGGTCGGTGCGCCCTGGCCGCGCGGCGCTCGTGCCTGGGCCAATGCGCTGGCTGCCGGCGTATTGCTGCAGGGCATTTATCTGGGTGGTGTGTTCTGGGCGGTCAGCCACGGGCTGCCGGCGGGCATCGCCGCACTCGTGGTCGGCCTGCAACCGCTGCTGACTGCCCTGCTCGCCTTTCCGTTGCTCGGCGAAACCGTGGGCGTGCGCAAGTGGATCGGCATCGTGCTCGGCTTCGGCGGCGCCCTGCTTGTACTCGAACCGCGGCTCGCGGTGGACGTTGCCGACATTGCGGCAGGACCGCTTGTCGCCGTGTTCGCCGCCATGCTCGGCATCACGCTGGGCACGATCTGGCAGAAGCGTACCGGCGCGGCGGCCGACATACGCACCAACGCCGCGGTACAGTTCATCGGCGCAGCGATAGTGACGATTCCAATCGCGCTGCTTTCCGAGACCGGCCGTTTCGAGATGGTCTGGCAGAACTGGGTCGGCCTGCTCTGGTCGTCGCTGGGCTTGTCGGTCGGCGCGATCTCGCTGCTGCTGTTTCTGATCCGCCGCGGCTCGGTGGCCAGCGTGGCATCGCTGTTCTATCTGGTGCCGCCGGTTGTCGCCGTTCTCGCCTATCTGTTGTTCGGCGAAACACTGAATACCCTGCAGATCGTCGGCATGGGCGTGGCTGTGGCAGGGGTGGCGATTGCCAGTCGTCAGAAGCCTCGCCCGACAACGTAAATCCGCTGATTGATGAGTCGGTCAGTAGTCCCAATGTTCGTAAGCCAAGGGCGACTGGTTGAGCAAGTCCCGCCGCAACTGCCACTGGGGCATGAACTCATCCATCAACGCTCTGAATCGCGGGGTGTGATGGCGTTCCAGCAGATGCACCATTTCATGCACGAAAATATATTCGAGACACTCGAAAGGCTTCTTCGACAGTTCAAGATTCAACCAGATCCGCCGCGCCGGCATACTGCAACTACCCCAACGCGTTTTCATTTTCCTGATACGCACCTGTGACGGCTCAACACCGACTACAGGCGTCCACTTTTCGTTCAGCGCCGGAATCTGCTCGTAGAGTCGCCTCCGATACCATTGCTGCAAGACGTCCCGTCGCTTGTCCAAACCGCTCGATACGGGTACGCGAAGCTCTAACGTCCTGTTATTCGATATGTGCACCGACGATTTTCGTCCCCCTTCGACGACATCGAGCAAATATCTTTTCCCCGCTACGTAGTGGCTCTCACCGGTAATGTACTCACGCTCAGATTGCCGCACCTGACTCGCAAAACTCGCCTGACGTTGACGTATCCAGGTGAGCTTGGAAATGATCGCCAGGCGGATGACATCTTCTTTCGTTCCCAGGGGCGCGGCCACGCGCACCCGGCCATCCGGCGGATAGACGGCCAGATGCAAATTCTTGATGTGCTTGCGCACGATATCGATATTGATATCGCGCACTCGCATGCATGCACGTGTGGTGCTCACGTCAATAGTCACGTTGGCTTTTGGCCAGTTCGAACAGCTGATCCGTCAGCGCTTCCTCGCCAACGACCGATTTGATCGCGTTGCGTACCTGCTTCTCTTTGAAATGATTGCCGCGGAACCCGAACTGTTTGACCCTGCGTATTTCGTCGTCGGTCTTCAGCGCGACCCGCTCGGCAATGTCGGGCACATCGGCAACTTGCTCGGAAGAAGACAGGCGTTTTTCAAGGTCGTCCAATGCATTCAGGGCATCGTAAAGCGCCCGTCGCGCACCGCTGTTGATACTGGGTGGGTAGCTGTTGGCTGTCTCCGGCTTTTTCGCACGCCGTGCCAGCTCGATGATGCGATCGAGATAGGTCTGATAATCGAGTGCGTCCTGGCGGCGTTGCGCGATCAGTGCATCCAGCAACTCCGACATACGCTCGTAATAACGCGGGTTGACCGCCATCTCATCGACGATCAGCTTGCGCACGTTGTTTTCGATCGTTTCGGCCATCGCTTCAGGACTGTTCTGAATACTCTCCGGCAGCGCATCCATGGCGTCCTCGCCGCGCTCGACGATCAACTCCACGAGCGTCATATCGTCGAACGCGGATAGCTTCTCGCTGTCCTCGGCGCGAATATAGCGATCCAGCAAGTGGCGCATGGCGGGTTCATACATCTTCAAATCGATGTAATCACCGCTACTCAATTTCACTTGCTCGCGTACCTGCTCGTAGTGGGCGACCTCTTCACGAATCGTTTGCGCCTGTGTCTTGCTGTAACCCGCCTCGTCCATTTCATTGGCCACGTTCGCGTACGCCCTCACATAGGCCGAGACCAGCCGATATAGCGCCAGACGCTTGGGCTCATTCTCCTTCTGGGTTACCGGGTCGTTGCTCGGCCCGACGAAGTACGCGCAGTAATCGGCACGATCGTAAGGCGGCGCTACGGGCTCACAGAGCGCCTTGATCTGCTCGCGCACCTCTTCGAGGCGTGATCCGCCCTCGTCGAGTCGATTCTTCAGCAGACCTTCGACATCGTCCGCATCGTAGGTATCGAACGCCTCACCGGTGTAATCGTTGATCGCACCTTCGAGCGAGCGAAACAGATCCTTGTAGTCGACGATATAGCCATAGTCCTTGTCCTCGCCGTCCAACCGATTGACCCGGCAAATGGCCTGGAACAGACCATGGTCGCGCATGTTCTTGTCGATATAGAGATACGTGGCCGGCGGTGCATCGAAGCCTGTCAGCAGCTTGTCCACCACGATCAACAATTTCATCTGGCCCGGCGACTCGATGAAACGCTTCTTGATATCTTTTTCGAAACGCTCGGCCTTGTACATCGCCGTGTCTTTCGGCTCGTCGAAATGGTCGGCCAGCATTTCGCGATAGATCTCGTACTTGCGCAGCTTCTCCGTCAAGCCTTCGCCTGCATCCTCGCCTTTTATATCCGAAGTCTGCGGCTTGTACGACGTAACAATCGCACAGCGACCGGCCAGATCAGTGCGCTGGAACAGATCGTAGAATCGGCAGGCCGCATACACGCTATCCGACACCATAAGAGCGTTGCCGTGACCGCTGGCCAGCCGGTCGCGCGTGGCCATGTCAATAAGAATATCGTCAACAATCTTGTGCAGCCGATCCTCGCTGCTCATCACTTTTCGCAACGTGCCCCAGCGCTGTTTGAGTTGCGCACGCGCCAGATCAGTCAAGCCTCGCGTCTTGGCATCAAACCACTGGTCGACCTTGGCCGGCGAGGTCAGCTGCTGATCGATATCGCGGGCTTCGTAGCGTAAATCCAGCACCACGCCGTCACGCACCGCCTGGTCGAACTTGTAGGTATGAATATACGGGCCGAATACTTCCAGGCTCGTCTGCTTGTCCTTTTTCAACAACGGCGTGCCGGTAAAGCCGATCAGCACCGCATCCGGCACGAGCGCGGTCATCGCATCATGCAATTTGCCCGACTGCGTGCGATGGCATTCATCCACGAACACGAAGATGCGTCCCTTGGCCCTGAAGCCCTTTGGCAGGCGACTCTGAATATCCGCGACAAATCGGTCGACATCGTCCGCGCTTGCCTCTTCGCCGCGTCCGAATTTTTGAATGAGAGAACAGATCAGCCACGGCTCGGCATCATTGAGCGCGCCAACGAGATCCGCACCACTTTGCGTGCGATAGATGTGCTCGTCGACGCCCTCGAACACCTTCTCGATCTGTTCGTCCAGTTCGGTGCGGTCGGTGACCAGCAGTACGCGGGCGTTCTCGACATGCTCGCGAATCCATTTCGCCAGCCAAACCATGGTCAGCGACTTGCCGCTGCCCTGCGTGTGCCAGACGATGCCACCTTCACGTCGCGTGATGTGTTCCTGCGCGGCGCGCACGCCGAAATATTGATTATGCCGACAGGTCTTCTTCGTGCCCGCATCGAACACGATAAAGTCGTGGATGATCTCCAGTAGCCGCTCGGGGCGGCAGAGCTGCGTCAAATCGCGACCGAGCGGATCGTCGGTCTGCGACGGCTCGACCCAGCGCAACCAGTATTTTTCTGGCGTTTCGATCACGCCATAACGCAGCCCTTCGCTTTCATTGCCGGCAAAAAGCAGTTGCACGGTCGTAAAGAAGGGCTCGATGAACGCTTTCTTCTGATTATCCAGATGCTGGCGAATGCCTTGGCTCATCGACACCGTGGCGCGCTTCAATTCGAGCACGCCGAAGGCGATACCGTTCACATACAGCACCAGATCCGGACGCTTTCGATGCTGCGGCCCCTCGATCGTCACTTCTTCGGCAACCGCGAAATCGTTCTTAGACGGATTCGCCCAGTCGATAACGTGTACCGTTTCCGTATCGGCATCCAGCGACGGCTTAACCTTCACGCCATAGCGCAACTTGTCGTAAACCGCCCGGTTGGTTTCGTACAGGTTCGTACTACCGGCGATGATGCTTGCGCGATCCAGCGAACGCAGAGCTCGCTCTATCAAATTGGCGTTAGTGCCGCGCCGCTGCAGCCAATGGGTCAGAATCTCCGTTTCGATATTCCGGTTATTCTTGCGAGCCGCCCAATTGTCGAGATAGCGATAGCCCAACTGTTGAAGCACAGCCAACGCCCGTTGCTGCGTGCGAATCTCGCGCTCGCCAATATTCGATTGCTGCCCGTTTGAAGCCATAGACCTGACGCTCCCCCTTTTCGGCCACTATCGCCAACATGAGCGCCGCGGTAAACTGTGATTGTTGTTTTCGTTAGCGAAAATCTCATGGCCATCAAACAGAAATCGCCAAACACATCACGCCCCAAGCCAAACCGAAAGGCGATCCGGCGGGCTGTAGCCAGTTCCACAGCGTTGGAAACCGGCCAAAGCGTCGAAGCGGTCGAATCGAAACTTCGCGGCAACCGGCTGGACAAGTTTCGGCATCTCGCCCTGGCCGACTGATTCAGATCGCCAGCGCCTGCTTAACCAAGCGTTTCATCGGCTCGTAGTCGCAGCCCATACCAACCCGAATCGCCGAGAAATACGCTTCTCGATTCTCGTCCCAAACCTGATAGTCGAGCGGACTACGCTGGGCTTGCATGGTCATTACGTCCGCAAGCAGGCGGCCAAGCCGGCCGTTTCCCTCACGAAACGGGTGCACAAGAATGAACTCTACATGCGTAATTGCGATCGCTTCGACCAGCGCCGGCTCGTCCATCTGATCGCACGGCGTGAATCGCAGGAGACATTCTCGTTCGAATTGGGTAAGCAGGCGGCCAATCTGCGCGGCGGCTGCAAACGGAAAGCCATCCTTGGCCATATTGACCGACCGCTCTTGCCCGGCCCACCTATAGACGTTGCCGAGCCAGCGATAATGCCAACGCTTTAGATCATCGACCCTTAACGTACGGTCGGGGAACTCATCGCCCAGCACGGAATCATAAAGCCGGCTCAACAAGTACAGCTCAGCGTCGTCCATATCGTTAGCATCGACGATACCCAGCTTGTTTTCGAGCACCTCACCATCCGAGCCCGGCTCGAATCGGCCCTGCTCACCCTCTACTTGATAGCGATCAGCCACGAAGGTCACCAAGCTTAGTCAAAAGCCAGCTCCCCCAGCCGTTTCCGCACGCGCCTCTTGCAGCGCTTTCAGTGTCCGGCCGCTGCGGTCCTTCCAGCAGATCCGTCCATTGGCGCTGCCACCCACCAGTACGCCGGCCGCGCTCGACGGCGACGTGAACCGAAAATCCTGTGTAAAACGTAGATGATCGCCTTCAGGTACGAGCACGCCGCGGCCCAGAAGCTGCTCGCGAAGATCGCGCATGTAGTCGTGGATCGAATCGGTTTCACTGGCGCGCGCCTTGGCCCCCTCCAGCACGACAAAACCGTCGGCGACCTCACGGCCGCGAGCCTGTGCGCCTCGCTCATTAAGCTGTAGCTCGACCCGTGGTTGCTGAAACCTGGCAGGCTCCGCACGTGCCTGATCTGTGGCCGACTCGAATGCATCGATACCGAGCAGTGGGAAGATAATGAGCATCTCCGCCAGAAACCACTCGGCGTCTGCTCTGTCTGCCTCGTTCAGCGGCGGTGGCCCCGGAAACGTACCGTTATCGAGCGCCCATTGATTCGCGGCTTTGGCCAGTCCGAGCAAGCGCGATTCCAGATAACGCACATGGCCCTTGTTCAGCCCCTCGTTCGTACTGGTAAAGGCCACGATTCGGGTCCAGAACTCTTTGCCGGCGACGTGTTGCTTGAGCCGCTCGCCCAACACATCGGCTTCACCCACGTAGAGCTGCATGGTGCCTTCGTCGGCCGCGCCCGTGAGCACATAGACACCTGGTCTTTTAAGCTCGTCTCTTGCCAGCGCTCGGTCTAGCTGCGAACGGCTTACAACGACGGCCCGCCCGGTCCAGTTCGATTTTTCCACAAGCCGCAGACCGTCGGGTACGCCGTCGGCAAGGAAGATTCGAATCGAGGTCGGGCGCGCGTCGTTCATGCCGCCTCTGCCTTGGCATCCAGCCGCTCACCGCAAAGCGTCCATGTCCGGAACGCCAACTCCATCATCACGCGTTGCCGACGCTCGATCTCGTGACGGTTCCACGTACTGAACTCGTAGCCAAGCATATTCCGCGATCGGTTCAGGGCCGTATCCTTGCCGATGCCGTAATTCGGGTCCAACAGGTCGCTCATGACAAACGCCGACTTCACATATTCCACATGCTTTTTCTCGAACCAGTCACCGGCTAGGTCGTTGAAGAAATTAACCGCCTGATTGATCGTAGATTCGAGTAGCGCAACGTTACCCAAGCGCGCCACCACCGCCTGGTAGTCATCCATATCCTCGAATTCGGCCGGAATCCAAGCGTCCTGTGGGGTCTGGGGCAGAATGTGTTCTATCTGCGCGTTCTGAATAAAATCGTGCCCGTGCTGGCTCATACCAGCCATGGCGCGCAGGGTGTTTTCCATCCGCCCCAGAACGAACCGCTGCCGATAACCGGGGTTATACGCCGTATGTCGTAGTAACGGGAAAGCAGCGCGAAAATCGGACAGACGCTCGCGCAAATACACCAGCATTGTTTCGCGGATGGCTGCGTCCACCGCGCCTTCATTATTCGCATCGCGTAAGGGAATCGACCAACGAGCGAACAGTTGCTCGTTGGTACGGCCCTGTATGCCCATGCTGTTGCTGAAGAACAGGAACGCCTCGATTTGCGAACCCAGGTAATCGATCAGCTCGTTACTCGCATTGGCGGGCAACGCCAGTAGAAGCACCAAGTGCTGGCGTGAGCGATATTTGTTCATATAGCCAATATGCCGAACACAAGGGAAATCACCACCTCCCGTCCGATAGAACTCGGTTGCTACCACCAGCTCCGAATACCGACCGGCCATGCGCTCAAGCTCACGCGCCAGCGCCAAAGGCTTGGACCGGTATGCCAAAGCCTCTTTGCCCTCGGCCGAGATGATCCACTTATATATCTCGTCCTCTCGCAGCACGGCACCACGCTCGCGGTAACGAGCGGTGAGGAAATACTTCAAGAAACGCAGCGGGCTCTGGCCTTCATCGCACGCTTCAAGATGCTTGGCCATCCGACGCCACGTGTCCTTGATCTGGCTGAACTCCGCCTCGCGCGCTTCACTGAACAGCAGATTCTTCACCAGATCCATCGCGTTCAACCCTGCGCCACGCTGGTTGATGGTCTCGAAGATCTTGAGTGCGCTACCCAGATTCTCGGATTCAATCACGACCAGCTCGATGCGCGTGAGTACGTAGCGGGCATAACGCACCAACGCATCGAGCCCGGTATCCAGTACGAGCGCAAAGTGGGCCTTAATACGCTCGTACGCTTTTTCCATTCGCCGAATGGAGGCCGTGGACTCGCCCTCGTATGGTTCGCCGTGAATTACACGCGTCAAAAAATCCCGGCTTTCGTCATATTGCAAGTCAAGTCGTACACGCGTCGTATCACTATCGATATCGAAATCCAGCAGCCATTGCTGAATCGTCTCGAAATAGTGTTTTTCGCGAGTTGACAACTCGACCCGGCGCAACAGATCTCGTAGCACGCACAAGCTGATTACGATCGTGGTGAGCCTCTGCTGACCGTCGATCACATCGAAGTGTCCATCGCGCTCCACGATGATGATCGAGCCAATGAAATAAGACGACGGCATCTTCACGTGCGGGTCGTATTCCGCATCGATATCGAACAGGAACTGCTCCACCTGATCATCCGCCTCCCAGACATACTCGCGCTGATAGTCCGGTACGACGAAATAGAAGTCCTTGAGCTTGTCGATCGACTTAACGTTGGCGTCGATATTCATGGCTGCGTCCCCGCTTGCTCGCTATTTAGAGCGCTACTGGTGCGTCCGATTTGATCAATCGTGTTCGGCCCGTCAGTAGCTGCTGCATCATGCCTTTCTTGAGTTCTTGAGTTTTATCGCGGCGTTTTTCCAGCCCCGCGATTTCCGATTCCATATCAGAAAGCAATTGAGAAATTTTCCTCTGTTCGGGTAGCCCCGGTAATTTCAAACTGAATTTTTTAAACCAATGTGAGTCAATACTCTCGACCGTGGTACCAGCCTTCATGCACTTCTGCAGTAATTCATCTTGAGCGTATGTCAATGCTTGTTTGAGATATTCAGGATCATGGCTAGGTCCAGGCGCAAGCGCGCGTAAATCTTGATTGATTGCCTTTGGCTGCTCGATCTTTGCGACAGGAAAAAACCGCCGAAGGATGCCACTCCGTATTACAACGATTATCGACCCCGCGGGCATAACTGGAACGGTAGTTTGCGATAACGCCACCTGAGTGATCTTCCCGCTCACAGACCCAATGTACCCTTGCCTAATATCACTCGAGGTCAGCCAAGGCAGATTCCCGTTGAGCCAGTAATCTGCTTTGGACATTGAAGGCGTGAGCCCACCACGCCAGTGCCCCAAGTCGCCTAATACTATTTCGTACCAGTCATCATCAAACCCCGGCAAGCGTGTTTCCCCGGTCAGCAGTTGCTGCATGGCGGCCTTTTTGATGGCACGTTTTTTGGCGATCAGACGATCGAGCGCTTCGAGCAAGCCGTCTACGTCTGCAAGCGCCTCGGATATCGCGCACTGTTCTGAATAGGAAGGAAACGCGACTCGCAGATCAAGGAAGCCCTTCTTAGCGATATTCTTCATGCTGCCACTTGTACCAGTGGCGATTGATTTCAGATAAATACGATAGGCGTCACTACTTAAAACGTAGCTAAGCCAACGTACACACAGGCGCACATCTGACTTGATATACGTCATCCACAGGCGGTCAGGAACGTAGAGCGCGGGATAATCCTGCACTATATAGCCGGATTCACCGACCAAGCTGATCGTATTCATACGGCTTATTAGAATCGAATCTGCGTACGGGGTTGTAGTGGCCCTTCCGAGGTCCTTAGAAGCAATGAGCTTCGCCTCAAGCGGAAAAAAGCGCCCCGCTTGGACGCAGGATGTCTTCAAAACAGCAGGACTCTCGTTAGCAAGGGAATCAATATCGCCGCAGATCGATTTCACGCTGACGCCCGCCTTTAGATCTCGAATCACAGCCCTTAGCGAGTCTACTTCCCAATCGGCTGGAATTATTCCGATATCGCTTTTCTTATAATCAATCGGCGTTCTGAACTGATATTTACCGACATAATATTCCGCTGTGCTATCTTTCACATGCATCAAGGTATGCGTCACCAAACAATCCCCATCTGCTTTAAATGAGCGGCCGCCCGGGCACTATAGTTATCAACCTCGCACTCGATCTCGGCAAGCGAATTCGCGTAGCGACCAGCTAGCTCCTTGATTCGGCCGGCGAATCGTTGGGCAAGTTGCTGCACTTCGCGGTCCACAGTCGCCTCAACGGCCCCGAACCATTTCTTATCCACCGCCAAGCTTTTGATTTCACCTTCTGAGAGCTGAGCAACACAAGCCAACCCTCTTTTATCGAGCGCCGCCCTGGCGTCCTTAGCCGCTTTACCAGCTGCCGCTTCGGCATCGATTAACGCCAGACAGCGCATCAGCGCGTTGCGCTCGTCCTCGTTATCGCTTTCGTCTTTGATCGCTTTAATTCGGTCCTTGACGCTACCCTTCGTGATCTTGCCCTGGTCGTTCGAGGCCTCGTCCAGAAGACCATCTTCGCCCGATTGCTCTTCGATGAATTCTTCCAGCTCGCGGGCGGCGTCATCCTGCTCGGCTTGTAGCGCATCGATCGCCGCCTGCTCGTCTTCGAAGTAATGGGCGACGATGAGCTCGGGCGGCAGCAGGTCCATCTTGTACTTGCGCGCGCTCTTGCCCGAACCGATAACGAGGTCCGGCGATTCCTCGATCTTGCGGTCTTTGTCCTTGATGATCGCGCGCGGCTGGGCGGCTTCCAGCCAGCCGTCGGCGGCGATGAGGTAGACATCGTCCTGCATCATGTCGACCCAGTAATCCATGAGCCGCTGGTAGACGTCGTAGCGATCCAGAAGCGGGATATCCGCAAAGTGTTGGAGCAGATCTTCCGATAGCTCACAGATCACGCGTTTAGGCAAGTCGTCGATGGCGAGGCTCTTTAGGCGATCTACATGGGCTTGCTGCCAGGCGTGGGTGCGTCCTCGCACGCGGTCGGCGTAGGCCACGAACTCCGGATGTTCGAGGATATGACGTTTGATGTCGTCGGCTTCGATTGCCAGCTCGCAATAGCCCGCGCGTTCGCTGGGCGTGAACAGCGTCTCGCGCAACGAAGGAAAAACCTGCCAGTAGGCGCTGAGCGCGTCGATATCGCGATTGGGAATGCCGCCGTTCATATGGGCGGTGAGGTCATGCAGATCCTCGGGTTCCGAGCCGTCGATATAACGCGGAATGTTGAGGTTGTAGTGGTTGGCCTCGGACGCTATTTCGTTCAGCGGCACGCGGCGCGAATAGCCGGACACCTCGGCCTCGCGAGTGAAGACATCCACGATCCGATGAATATCCTGCGAGCGCAGGCGGTTCTTGTTGCCGTCCTTGATGAAGCCGCGGCTGGCATCGACCATGAACAGCGACTGGCGCTCGGCGGCCCGGGCCTTGTCGATGACGAGAATACAGGCCGGAATGCCCGTGCCGTAGAAGAGGTTGGCAGGCAGACCGATAATGCCCTTGATCAACCCGCGCTTGAGCAGTTCACGGCGGATATCGGCTTCCTTGTGGCCCCTAAAGAGCACGCCGTGCGGCAGTATCACCGCGCCGGTCCCTGTACTCTTGAGCGACCGGGTGAGATGCAGCAGGAAGGCATAGTCGCCGTTCTTAGCCGGCGGGATACCGTATTCGAAACGCCCGTATTGGTCTGCTTCCGGGTTGAAGCCGCTTGTCCAGGATTTGGTGGAGAACGGCGGATTGGCCACCGCGAAGTCGAAGGTCTGCAGGTTGCCGTCGGCTTGGGCGAAGTAAGGAGACGAAAGCGTGTTGCCCTTCCATAGTTCGGCCGTTGTATGGCCGTGCAGGATCATGTTCATGCGCGCCAGCGCCCAGGTGGCGTTATCCATCTCCTGGCCATAGATGGCCAGCTTTCGGCTACCGGATTCGTCGGCGGCCTTGATCAAGAGCGATCCCGAGCCGCATGTCATGTCGTAGACGGTCGGCTCTTTCAGCTCATCCGCCCGTTCGATGCCGATGATCTGCGCCATGATCCGCGACACTTCGGCCGGCGTGTAGAACTGGCCCTTGCTCTTGCCGGATTCAGTGGCGAAGTGGCGCATGAGATATTCGTAGGCGTCGCCCAGCAGATCGTCGCCCTCGGCGCGATTCGCTCGGAAATCCAGTTTGTCGAAGATAGCGACGAGTTTGGATAGCCGGTCCTGCATCTCTTTACCAGTGCCCAGCTTGGTTTCGTCGTTGAAATCCGCCTGGTCGATTACACCGCGCAAACCGTTGGCCTCGGCGATACGGCCGATGATCTGCTTATTAATCTTGTCGCCAATCTCCTTGTCGCCCTTGAGCTTGACCATGTCCTCAAACGTTGCGCCTTCCGGCACGTCGATGAGCGAGTAGCGATCGCTGACGTGTTTGTCGGAAACGTACTTCACAAAAAGCAGCGTCAGGACGTAATCCTTGTACTGCGAGGCATCCATGCCGCCACGCAGTTCGTCGCAAGATTGCCAGAGCGAGCTATAGAGCTGGGATTTCTTCAGGGCCAAAGCGCGGCGACTCCTAATTGGTGAACAAAACCGCGAGAATTACAGTCGGCGGTGCGTCGTGCAACAACCGATGGCACTGATATCAAGGTGTGCAACGTCGTAGTCTGCCGCTATCGCTGGCCGGGATAGTGCGTTACAGCGTCAACGACATCATTGCGAACGGCGACGGTAACGGCGGCAAAAGAGGGGTACGCAACGATGCCGCGCGGCTGGCGCGTATCGACCGCAGACTGAAAGATAACGCGTGCCAGACGCCTATACCCACGCTTGTCCTGCATTAAGGCCGAGATGGCTCACTGAAGCAGCCTCGCCGGCAAGGCTCCAACGCGCGTCAACCCCAGGCAATCAACCTGACCCGCCAACAAGCTTGGCGAGTCAGAACGCTTGTGGCGTTCCGTTGGTGACCATCCCATCCAGCAGCCGGTCGGCGTTAGCCTGAAGCGCGACGCGCTCTTTCGCGAGCGCTTCACGCTGCTCGGCGTTGTCGAGCGTATCGATATTGGCATCCACGTTGAGCAGCACCATGCACAGCCCGGCATGCAGCAGCTGCGCGCCGGCGCGGGTATCGCTCTGCAGCGCGGCCCGGGTATGTTCGTTGGCTTCCAGGGTCAGTTCCAGGGCGCGGCGGCAGGCGCGGGCCGTGTTCAGCGGCACCTGATTGATACGTTCGACCGCTTCGTCCAGGGCCTCGCCGTGCTCGTCCTCGCCCGCTTGCTTGCGCGCTGCGAGATAGGCCTTGAAGGCGGCCACGTCCTCGTCTGCATAGCCGCCCAGTTCCTCGACCAGGCGATCCGCCCGGTCGATCAGATCGGCATGCGCTTCCAAATCGCGTGACTCGTCTTTCGGCCTGGAAAGGCGGAGCCCCTTGAGCACCAGAGACAGGCCGTTCGCCGCAGCGTTTGCTGCCACTGCACCGCAGCCCGGCATGGAGCGCGATTCGATATCCTCTCGAAAACCGCCGAGCGTCATCTGCGCCAGGCTTTCATCCGCACTCATGCAAGCCCGCGTATTGAGGCGGTCGACGATTCAGGCGTCATCGTCGCGCCCGAGCCGGGATTTCAGATGCGCGCCGAGGCGCTGCATGGCCGGCGAGGCATCGCGCGGCTCCAGGCGTACGTTGATGATGCTCGCCGTTTCGGTGTCCGCCACGGCCGCGGTCAGCGCTTCTTCGAAGGCGCATTCGCTCGGCGCGTCGTAGCCGTCGAGCGGGCCGAACAGCTCGCCGAGGCGATGGAACTGCCATTCCGGGATATCGTTGAACGGGCCGTCGAGGATGAAGCGCTCGGTGGAATAGCCGCGGTTGTTGAACACGATCACGATCGGCGCCAGGCCCTGGCGGCAGTGGCTAACCAGCTCGGTGCCGGTCATCTGGAAAGCGCCGTCGCCGACCAGGATCAGCGCGCGGCGCTGCGGGCGGGCGATCTGCGCACCGAGCGCGGCCGGTACGGCATAGCCCATGGTCGTGTAATAGCCCGAGGCGAGAAATTCGGTCTGGTCGTGCACCCGCAGTTCCACACCGGCAAACAGGCAGTCGCCGGTATCGCAGACCACCATCATGTCCGGCGTGAGCGTGGCATTGAGACGGCCGATCAGCCGCGCGATAGTCATTGCGCGGTCTTTTTCCGGGAAGTTGGTCGCCTCGGGCCCGGTGGTGAACGCTGGCAGCTGTTCGTTTCGCGGATAGGCCTGGCGGCTCAGCCGGCCAAGGAAGTCGTTCAACGGCGCGCCGGGGTAGCGATGATGACGAATGAACACCTCGCCCTGGGTGGCGCGAATCATCTGCTGCGGGTTGAGCTGGATCGTGTAGCCGCCGGTATCGATATCGTTGAGCGTCATGCCGAGCATGAGGATGCAGTCGGAATCCTCGACCACGCGGCGGGCGTCGTCGTTGCTCAGCGCGCCGCTATAGATGCCCAGGTAGTTCGGATGGCGTTCGCGAATCACCGACTTGCCGGTGAGTGTGGCCGCGATCGGCAGGTTGGTCTGTTCGATGAAATCCAGCAGCGGCTGCTGCAGACCGCGGCGGTGAATTTCCACCCCGGCAATGACCACCGGCGATTTCGACCGTGCCAGCAGTTCCGCGGTCTCGGCGACCGCTTCGGCGAGTGCCGCCTCGTCGCGGGTTTCCAGCTGTTCGTCGGGCGGCGCGGCGACGGTGACGCCCGGCTGTTCGACCAGATCGCGCGGCAGCTCTATATACACCGGCTTGCGGTGGCGCAGCGCCGCGGCGAGCGCGCGGTCGATCTGGCGAAAGGCGAGCACCGGATCGTCGATCACCGCGGTCGCGCAGGTGATGCGTTCGAATATCTCGCGCTGAAAGGTGAACGGCCCGAAGCGGTGATGCAGCATCGGATCGTTGCGGATTTCGTTGGTGCCGGGCGCGCCGCTGATCACCACCACCGGCGCGGATTCCGCATAGGCCCCGGCGATCGGATTGACCACGCTCAGCGCACCCACGCCATAGGTCACCGCCAGCGCGCCGAGGCCGTTGCAGCGGGCATAGCCGTCGGCCGCGAAGGCCGCGGTGTCCTCGCGGGTGGTGCCGATATGCGCGACGTCGCTATGCGCCATCTGATCGTAGAAACCGAGCACGTAATCGCCCGGCACCCCGAACACATGCGCCACCCCCAGCTCTGAAAGCCGGTTGAGCAGGTAGTGCCCGATTGCCTTTTCACTCATGGTTTCGACCATAGCGCAGGTTCGCGCGTGACCGCCAACGAACGCATGAACAGCGCTCTCGGCGCCGCACCTGCCCACCGAAGAAGCGACGATCGCCGCTGCGACGGTCACGACAACCGTGCGGCCGCGACCTGTACGAAAATCATCTGTTAGCGTGGCGCTTTATTCATCGACCTCGCAGAAACCAATGCTTCGAATCGCCCCTTTCAAACCCGATGTCGACCATGTCGTACCGCTCGAGATCGATGGCGAGATCAATTCCCGGGATTTCGCGAATGTGCTCTCGGATCTGGAGAAACGCCTCGCCACGCACGACACCCTGCGTCTCTATATCGAAATCAGATCGCTTGGCGGCATGGGCGCGTCGACCGTATTCAACGAACTCAAGGACGCGATCAAGCACTGGGATCGCTTCGACCGCCTTGCTGTCGTCACCGACGTCGAGGGCGTGCGTACCGCGACCACGGTGATCGACAAACTGGCGCCGAAGATGGAATGCCAGACGTTTCGCTTCGACGCCCGCGACACGGCCCAGGCCTGGGTGACCTGAGCCGCGCGTGATCGATCAGCCGCCTGCGGCGCGCTCTGCCCCGGCAGCGATCGGGTTCACCAGCGTGCCGGCGAACTGCAGGTTGCCGGCGGGATCGTCCAGATCGATCATCTGGGCGTTGTTGCGCAGCTGCAGGCGGTTGAGACAGGAGCGCTTGAACTCGGGCGCGAACAGGTCGTATTTCGCGAACTTGTCGGCGAACTGGGGGTGCGCTGTCTGGTAGTCGCGCACGCAATTCGCGACCTGCTGCCAGAACGCTTCCTGCGGATAATCGCGTTCCGTATGCAGAATGGCGCCGATATAGCGAAAGATCAGGTCGAACAGGTCGGTGAACAGGCTGAGCACCTTCAGTTCCTCCGGCACCTCGACCGACAGGCGTGCGACCTCGCCCGGCAGCTCGACTTCGGTGTTCATGATGCCGACCTCTTCGGCGATATCCTTCATGATCGCGCGCACCGGCACGTTGTCTTCGAGTACCAGAATGATGTTCTCGCCGTGCGGCATGAACACCAGATCGTGGGCAAAGAAACAGTGCAGCAGCGGGCTCATGTAGGCGTCGAGATAGCGCGCCAGCCAGACGTCGGTATCCAGGCCCGAGGCGTCGATGAGCGCGCCGATCACCGACGCGTCTTCCGCATCGCGATGCAATAACGCGGCCATGGTCATCAGCCGCTGGCCCGGCTCGATCTGCGTGAACGGGCTTTCCCGCCAGAGCGCCGCCAGCATCTTGTTGTAGGCATCACGCTTGGGCGCGGCCGCCTCGAACTGCGGATGGCGGTAACCGATGGAGGCCACCTCGCGCAGAATCGAAAAGCCCTTGCCCTGCAGGGTGTCGTCGTCGCGTATCAGCCTGGCGATCCAGTCGTTGATCTCGGGCGTGCCACGCATGTAGTACGGCGACAGGCCGCGGGTGAAACCCATGTTGAGGATCGACAACGCCATCTTCACGTAGCAGCGCGCCGGGTTGTCACGGTTGAACAGCGTGCGGATCGATTGCTGGGCCTGGTAGGCGTCCTGGCCGAAGCCGAGATAGACCAGGTGCTGCGAGGCGATTTCGCCGGCGAACAGATAGACCAGCTTGTTGTGCCATTGCCAGGGATGCACCGGCATGAACAGATAATCGGCAGCGTCCAGCCCGCGCTCGGCCAGCCGCTCGGCGAACGCCTCGCGGTTGGCGGCCTCGAGCTCGTCTGCCATGTGGCTGGCGTAGCTGCGATCGGCGGTGCAGGCGAAATCCGCGCGACTGACGTGGGCGGCGATCCATACCAGCCGGATCGGCGCTGCGGCTTCCGGGGTGTAGGCACGATAATCCACGCTGTCGAAACCGATGCGCCCGCTGTTGGCGACGAACGCCGGGTGGCCTTCGGTCATCGCGGCTTCGATCTGCTGGAAATCGCCGTCGACGAAGTCAGCCGCGTCCGGGCCGCCGTGGGCGATCTTGTAGGCGATGCTGTAGAGCGTGGCGGTGATCTCTTCCAGATAGATCGGCAACGCGCCGGGGCCGATGCCCAGAACGTCCTTCAGTTCGGTGATCAGGGTCACAGCATCCAGCGGCGCGGACGCACCGTCGACGGTCTTTTCCAGCGTGCCCGGCTCGATATGCCAGTGCTCGAGTGCGAGCACGCGCGCGCGAAAGCGGTAGTGCACGGCGCTGTCGTCCGGCGTGAGCGTATACATGCCGTTGTCTTCGTCCTCGGCCACGGGCGTGATCAACAGTTCATGACTGAACTCGCTGATCATCTTCGTGACCATGCGGGCGTTGGCAGCAGCCCAGGTCGCGGGGTCGAGATGGGCGACCGCCTGTTCGGTCGCGGTGATCGGCATGCGGGTCATCGGGGAGTGTCCTTTAAAGAGAAGCGTCGAGCGCGGCGGCGTAATCCTCACGCGTACAGGTCGCAAACCAGGCGGTCTTGCCCGGCAGGTCGACCTGGCGGTGATAGACGAAACCGGCACGGCGGTTGATGGGGTGAATGCCTTCGTTGGTGACGTCGGGCTCGACCACGACGCGTTCCACCGCGGGATCGCTGAACAGGAAATCCATGATCTGGACGAACACCGCCCAGGTGAAACCGGGGATGCGTTTTTCGCCGGGGGCGACGAGCACGTGCATACCCACATCGCCGGGCTGGACGTCGTAGTGGTCGCCGATGGCTTCCGCGGCCGGCGCATAGCGCTCCATGAGGAAGGTCGGGCGGTCGTCGTGCAGGCCGATGAAGGCATCGAAATCGTCGGCGGCGGCGAGCTGTCGGAAATAGTCGCGAATCTGCTCGGCGCTCAGCGACTGCATGCCCCAGAAACGGGCGTGATCGCTACGCAGCCAGGCATGGGCGGTCGGCGCATGCCGCTCGATATCGAAGGCCGTGATCGCCAGTTCGCCGATGCCGGGAATATGGCGGGCCTGAAGAACGCCTGAATCGCTCAAGCTCGTCTCCTCGTTGACTATGAAAATGTGGGGGTCGGGCGCGCTGCGCGGCGCATCAGGCCGGTTTGCGGCGATGATTCGAGGCCGGCGTTTGTCGCTCGTCCACAGCGAATTGCTGGAAGGCGATCCGCCGCTCGATCGGGTAATGCTCGACGCCGGTGAGCGCGCGCAGGATGCAGGCGTTGCGATAGCAGGCCATGCCCAGATCCGGGGTGACGAAACCATGGGTATGGATCTCGGCGTTCTGCACGAAGATCTCGGCGTTGTCGTGGTCTACGGCATAGTGGCGCGAGGCATCGAAACGCCCCTGGGCATCCCAACGGATACGGTCGGCGATGCCGTCGATATAGTCCGGCACGCGATAGGCAAAACCGGTGGCAAGAACGACTGAATCGCTTCGATGCGTGAACGCTGCGCCCTGCTCGTGCTGGAAGAAATCCAGTTCGATGGCGTCGCTTTCGAGCTCGTGGCGGGCATCGCGCAGTTCCACGTTGGCTTGCAGGCCGACATTCAGTGTGCCGGCCACGTCGCGCTCGTACATGAGGTCGTAGATCGCGTTGATCAGCGACTCGTCGATACCCTTGTAGAGCGCCTTGTGCTCCTCGCCGAGCTTGTGCCGCCGGTGTTCCGACAGGCCGTGGAAGTAGTCCACGTACTCCGGCGAGGTCATTTCCAGCGTCAGCTTGTCGTACTGCAACGAGAAGAAACGCGGCGAGCGTGTGAACCAGTCGAGCCGGTAGCCGTGGCGTTCCTGATCGGCGAGCAGCTCGTGGAAGACTTCGGCCGCGCTCTGGCCACTGCCGACCACGGTGATCGAATCGCTGGCCTGCAACGTGTCGCGGGCGTGCGCGAATTCACGCGCATGCACGGCGCGGCCATCGAGATCGCGACAGCATTCGGGCACATGCAAGCTTGGCCCGCTGCCCAGCACCAGCGATCGCGCGCGCAGTTCGCGGCGCGTGCCGCTGGCGGTGTCTTCGAGCGTGAGCACATAGCAGCCGGCCGCGTCGTCGTAGGCCGTGGCGACAACGCGGGTAGAAAACACGAGACTGTCGAGCCGTTCGGCGACCCAACGGCAATACTGGTTGTACTCGCGCCGGAGCATGAAGAAGTTCTCGCGGATATAGAACGCGTAGATCCGCCCGGTCTGCTTCAGATAGTTGAGAAAGCTGAATGGGCTGGTCGGGTCGGCGAGCGTGACGAGATCGGCCATGAACGGCGTCTGCAGGGTCGCGCCTTCCAGCAGCAGCCCCGGATGCCAGTCGAACTGGTCGTTCTCGTCGATGAACACCGCGTCGAGATCGTCGATCGGTGCAGCCAGCGCGGCCAGGCCGAGGTTGAACGGGCCGATGCCGATACCGGCGACATCGTGGATATGCGTGGCGCGCTCATGCATGACGGCGATACGCCCTGTTCGCGGCCGGCGCGGCGGCGATCGGCCGGACGCTGCGATCGTTGGCCATGCCGTAGGTCAGGATCAGGTCGACGATCTCGCGCATCTGCTCGACGGTTGTCGCCGGGTTGAGCAGCGTGAACTTGAGATAGCGCCGGCCCTCGACTTTCGTGCCCGCGATCATGGCCTCGCCGTCGCGGGCGAGCTGGGCGCGGATCGTGGCATTGAGTTCGTCCAGTTCGGCGTCCGACGTGGTGAGACACGGCCGGTAGCGAAACACGATCGTACTCAATTCCGGGCGGTGCAGCAGTTCCAGGCGCGGTTCGGCGAGCATGAGCTCATAGGTGGCCCTCGCGAGCGACACGGCCCCGTCGAACGCGTCGCCGATGGCGTCCGCGCCGATCGTGCGCAGGGTCAGCCACAGCTTGAGCGCGTCGAAACGCTTGGTGGTCTGCAGGGACTTGTTGACCTGATCCGGCGTGCCTGCCGCAGCTGCCTCCGCCGGATTGAGATAATCCGCGTGGTGGGTGATCAGACCGAGATCCGCGCCATTGTTGACAATGAACGCGCTGCAGCTGACCGGCTGGAAGAAAGCCTTGTGGTAGTCGACCGTCAGCGAGTCCGCATGTTCGATACCGGCCAGCTTGTGGCGATGCCGGTTCGACACCAGCAGGCCACAACCGTAGGCCGCGTCGACGTGCATCCAGAGTTTTTCGGCACGACAGATCGCGCCGATTGCGTTCATGTCGTCGACGCTGCCGAAGTCCGTCGTACCGCAAGTCGCGGCCACCGCGACCGGGATATTGCCGTCGGCGCGACACTGGGCGATCGCATTAGCCAGTGCGGCCGTGTCCATGCGCTTTGCCGCGTCGCAGGGCACGCTCACGACCGCGTCATGCCCCATGCCGAGCAGTGCAGCCGCCTTGGACAGGCTGAAATGACTCACCTCGGAAACGAACACGCGTAGCCGTGACGCCGCGGCCGGCAGGCCCTGTTTCTGCACCGTGCCGTGGCCATATTCACGGGCACACCAGGCGTCGCGCATCAGCAGCATGGCCATCAGGTTCGACTGCGTGCCGCCGCTGGTGAACACGCCGTCGGCGGACTCGCCCAGCCCGGCGCGTTCCGCGGTCCATGCGATCAGTTTCTGTTCGATGAAGGTGCCGCCCGCGCTCTGGTCCCAGGTATCCAGCGACGAGTTGATCGCGCTCAGCACCACCTCGGCCGCGATCGACGGCACCAGCACCGGGCAGTTCAGGTGCGCCGCATAGCGCGGGTGGTGGAAATACACCGCGTGATCGAGATAGAGCCGACGCAGCTCGGCAAGCGCCGACGACATGTCGCCGCAGGCCTCGTCGAGATTCACCGCCTCGAAATCGGGTGCGAGCTCGGTCGGGCGCACGCCGCTGTGGACACGTTTTGCCCGCCGCACGGCCGCCGTGACCGCATCCGCGGCCTGGTCGACCTGGTCACGATAGAGATCGAGATTGTGCTCGTTGAAGATCTGGGCGCGGCGGGCCAGAGGCTCATCGTTGTGCCGGCTTACATCGGCCACAGGACTGCGGGATGGAGTGGTTCGCATAGGGGTCGGCATCCTTTTTCGAGACAAAAACGTCCGCCCCGCGCTTCGGGCACGGGTTTTTCCCCTCGTTCATGACTCGTCGCGCGCAAGAACTGGCGCGACCAATGGACCGGATGCGCCGCGACTGTTCCCGGCGCATCCGGTCATCGCGCTACCAGCGGTACTTCACCGAACCGATGATGCTGCGCGATTCGCCGTAGGTGGCGAAGAATGGCGGGTCGTCGGTTCCGCGCGCATAGGACGCACCCACATATTTCTTATCAAACAGGTTTCGCGCGTTGACTGCGAATTCATAGCTGTTCCAGTCGTAATGCACCGCTGCGTCGAACAGCGTGACGTCTGGTACTTCCGAGCTATTGGCGTTGTCGCCAAAGATCGAATCCTTGTAGCGCACGCCTGCACCGAAGCCGAGATCGGCAAGCGCGCCTTTCTGGATCGTATAGTCGGCCCAGACCGACGCCTGGTGCTCTGGCGACAACTGGGGGCGGTTACCCTCGTTGCCCGACGCGCTTTGAGTGATCTCGGCGTCGACATACGCATAGCTCGCGGTGACATCCAGCCCTTCGGTCAGGCTTGCCACAGCTTCCACTTCCACACCCTGCGACTGCGCTTCGCCAACCTGTTCGGTAACGAAATTCGGATTGGTGGTCAAATAATTTTCGCGGGTGAGATCGAACAGCGCCACGGTCACGCCGTAACTCGCGTTTTCCGGCATGTACTTTACACCGACCTCATATTGCGTGGAGGTCTCCGGCTCGTAAGCGTTGCCGTTGGCATCGGAACCGAGGGACGGCAAGAAGCCTTCGCTGTACGCGAAGTAAGGCGATAACCCGTTGTCTGCGGCGTAGAGCAGCGACCCACGCCAAGTAAACTCGTTGTCGTCCTGGGTCGTGGTCGTTCCAGTGAGATTATCGTTGGTACTACGGCTGGCACGGTCATAGCGACCACCGAGCGTCGCCACCCAGCGCTCGTCGAAAGTGACCTCATCCTGTAGATAGAAGCCAATCTGATTCTGGGTTCCGGTCTGATCGGCGAACGCGCCGGCCGCTTCGATATCCGGCTCGGTGCCGTATTGCGGGTCATAGATATCCAGCGGACTGGCCGCCTGAAAAGACTGGAACGACTTCAGATTAGCGTGCTGATAGTCGATACCTGCAATCACTACATGCTCTAGACGCTCGCCACTATCGAAGTCGATCTGGAACTGGTTATCCACCACCAGGCTGTCGAGTTCTCCGAGGTTGTTGTAGTTGGAGCGCGAGACGGTGCGGTCGCCGTCGAAATCAGACGCGTAGACCGAAATATCGTCCACTTGAATATCGGTATAGCGTGCGTTCTGGCGAAACGTCAGATGGTCGTCGAAGGCGTGTTCGAATTCATAGCCGAGCATGTACGTAGTGCGGTCGTACCGGTCGAGGCCCGGCTCGCCGGTAAATCGGCTGCGCGGAATTTCGCCATTGTCACTATCCACCAGCGTGCCGCGGGCCGGATAGGCCTGCGAACTCTTGGTTTCATCTTTCTGATAGCTGGCAAGCAAAGTCAATTCGGTCGCGTCGGTGGGCGCCCAGGTCATCGACGGAGCGATATAGACGCGGTCGTTCTGCACATAGTCGATCGCGGTATCTGCGTCGCGCGCCAAACCAACTAGTCGATAAGCAACCTTATCGCTGTCGCCTACAGGGCCACTGACATCAAACTCGCCCTGCACGTGATCGTGGCTGCCATATTCGACCCCAACTTCACCGCGCTTTTCAAAGGTTGGGCGCTTGCTGACGTAGTTGACGAGGCCACCCGGCGCCGCTTGTCCATATAGCGTGGAAGCTGGCCCCTTGGGTACGACAATGCGCTCGGCGCCATAAGGTTCGTAGTTGTATGTGACCGCAGTGCCGGACCCTCCAACCACCGGCGGCGCGATGAGCTTGAGACCATCCCGATAGAGGGCATTGTCACTAACATCGAAACCACGGATCCTCAGGAAGGTATAGCGCGGCTCAAAACCAAAGGGCGATCCACTGACCCCAGCCGAGCCGTACTCAAGCACGTTGGCAAGGCTGTCAGCTTGGCGATCTTGAATCTGATCATTGGTGATAACCGATACGGTTTGAGCCGTTTTAGATAGCGGCGTATCAGTCTTGGTGGCCGAGCGCTCACGCTTTACGTTATAGCCATCAACCGGCGCATAAATGTTGGGGACTGTCGATTCCACTTCGACCGTGCCAAGACTCAGACTTCCTTGCGCGTCGCCTTGTTCTTTATTGCCATTGACCGATTGCGCCCAAGCCGCCGATGCGAGTCCAAGACCCGATACGCCGAGCGTCGTAGACAACACCACTGTAAACAGCGGTATACGCCGCCGAGCAATCGCGGCGGCAAGACCACAACTTGTTTCCATTCCCCAGAACTCCCTTTGAAAAACCCACGGCGTGATTTGTCGGCCGCCGACACCAGTAGCGCCTCGCGGCTCGTTAATGCGAATAATTATTATTTAACGCGGAGCTCAGGTCAAATAAGACTCATTCTCAAATGGTAAAGAACGGGCATTTCGAACACCGGAACTGGTAGATCGCAGGTTCGATTTCGCCGTGGATCGAGTTGCACAGTCCGCAGGGCGGCGACGCGGTAGCGAAGGGCCTAGATCACTCAGGTGTTGAGAATCCCCCCGCCGTTGAGATGCAAGGTCTGCCCGGTCATGTACGACGACTCCTCGCAGGCGAGATACACGTAGGCCGGTGCGATCTCGCTGGGTTGCGCTGCGCGATCCATCGGCACCTGGCCTCCGAAGTGGGCGGTTTTCTCGGCGTTGAAGCTGGCGGGGATCAGCGGCGTCCATACCGGGCCCGGCGCCACGGCGTTCACGCGTATACCGCGGTCCACGAGCGACTGCGCCAGCGACCGAACCAACCCCTGGATTGCGCCCTTGGTCGCCGAATAGTCGATCAGCGTGTCGTTGCCCTTGAAAGCGTTGACCGAGGATGTGGCGATGATCGTGTCACCTTCGCCCATGTGTGGTACCACGGCCTTGGACAGATGGAAATGACTGAAGATGTTGGTCTGGAATGTACGCAGCAGCTGCTCTTCCGGGATCTCGGTGATGTCGGCCCAGTCGTATTGTTCTGCAGCATTGTTGACCAGGATATTCACGCGGCCGAACGTGGCGAGCGTGTCGTCTACAACCTGGCGGCAGAAGCCCGGGTCACCGACATCGCCTTTCATGAGGCGACAGCGACGCCCGCGCTGTTCCACTTCGCGTTGCGTTTTTGCGGCGTCGTCGTCCTCTTCGAGATGCACGAGCACAACGTCAGCCCCTTCGGCGGCGTAGTGCACGGCCACGGCGCGCCCGATGCCGCTGTCACCACCCGTAATGACGGCCACCTTGTCGCGCAGTTTGTCGGCCGGCCGATAGCTGTCACGGATAATTTCCGGAGCCGGCTGCATGGCGGACTCGTCGCCCGGCTGTTCAGACTGGGACTGCTTCGGTCTTTTCTGGTCACTCACGGCGGCAGAACTCCTGTGCGAATCGAGTGATTTCGACTCTAGTTCCGCCGCGCGCGAGCGACCATCCGTTATTCTGCCGACCGCCGCACGGCGCGGCGCCGGACGATCAGTGAAAGATCGCGACGTTCTGGCGCCCGATCACCATCGGCTGGCCGGCGCGGTTCCATACCGCCATCGCCTGCGATGAATACCCGTCGCGCGCGTATTCGGCGCGGCTTTGGCTGAGCCACCAGCCGTCTTCGGTCTGCGGTGCATCGCTGAGCACGTCGAAGTGCCAGGTCATGGTGCTGATCGGCGCCGGTTCGCTGAAGCTCGCCATCGAAGCCGGGGGCAACGCATCGGCCAGCGCGGCGAGGCCGACGATGACGGGATCGATCTGGCTGTCCTTGTGCCGAATCCATACCAGGTACTCGGGCGATTCCGAGTTCGTGACCGGCATCGAGCCGTCGACGAAGCGGCTGTCGAAATGCTGGGTGAAATTGGGCGCCATGCGCCCCGCCGAGGCGAAGAAACTGGTCTCGCAGGCCTCGGGCCCTGCGACCTGCGGCGCGGCGAGATCGACATGATCGACCCTGGACGCCCTGGCCTTGCCGAAACACAGGATCGCGCGTGCGGCGATATCCGTGTCGCTGAGCAGATCGACAGCGACGAACGCGGTCGACTTGCCTCGGCGCAGCACCGTCGGGCGGATGGCAATATCGCTGCCGGACGGGCCGATGAAACTGCACTCCACCGATCGCAGCGGCGGCAGATCGTCGCCGAGATGGTCGTAAGCCGCCTGCACGCACAGCGCGACCGACAGGCCACCGTAGATCGCGCGCCCCTGCATCCAGTCGGCCGGTACGCTGACGCGCGACAGGTCGCCATCCTTGGCCATGGCCGCCAAGAGCTGGGACAGCGGAGTACGGGATTCGTCATCGGACATGGGATGCTTTCCTTGCAGGCACAAAGATCCAAGCGTATCGCAATACGCCGGCGTACGGCAGGCTTTTGATCGTCGGCCTCACGCTCGACAGGCGACCAGCGTCTCGTGCATCACCTGAAGCGTGGGAAAGAAATAATCCGGCGACTCGGCCCGCAGTTCCGCTTCGCTGCCGTAACCGTAGCCCACCGCCGCGCCGGCCACGCCGTTGTGCCGGGCACCCACCAGGTCGAACGATCGATCGCCGATCATCAGGGTATCGCTGGCGGCCAGCTTCTCCTCGCGCAAAATATGCGCGATCAAGGCGTGCTTTTCGGTTCGCGTGCCGTCCAGCTCGCTGCCGTAGACGCTGCAGAAGAACGGATCGAGCCCGAAGTGGCTGACGATCTGGCGCGCGTAGAACCACGGCTTGGACGTCGCCACGAACAGCTGGCGCCCGCTGCGCTGCAGTTCGGCGAGCAGTTCACGCATGCCGTCGTAGACCACGTTCTCGAACATGCCGTCGCGCCCGAAACGCACGCGGTAGTCGTCCACAGCCTGGGCGGCGCCGGCCTCGTCGAAACCGTAGAAATCCATGAACGACTGTTTCAGCGGCGGCCCGATAAAGCATTCAAGCCGCGCCAGATCGTCGACCTGCACCCCCTGGCGCGCGAGCGCGTACTGCACACAGCGGGTAATACCGACACGCGGATCGGTCAGCGTGCCGTCCAGATCAAATAACAGAACCTTGTATCGCATACATCGACCCTTACCTCCTCGCGCCGGCCGCTTTTCCCGCGGGCCTGACGCCGCAACCCGGGCCCCCTCGGCCCATCCGCATATAAGCAAGAACCCGGCCGGAATGTCGATCGGCGCCCACGTCCAGTGCTTTTGCCGGTAGCCTTCGCGCATGATCGAATCTTCGCCCGAACGCACAGTGACCCCGGTACAACGCGCGCGCACGGCCGGCGCGCTGCGGCTGGCGCTGCTCGGCATGCTGATCGGCGCCAGTCTGCTGACCGGCTGCGCCAGCCTGCGCGCTACCGACGGTGCGGTCTACCAGCGCGGCGAGGCCTCCTACTACGGCGCGAGGTTCCAGGGCCGTCGCACGGCCAGCGGCGAACGCTTCGACGCCAATCGCCTGACCGCCGCACACCGAAGCCTGCCGATGGGCACCCGTGTCCGGGTGACCAACGACGACAACGGCCGCTCGGTGATCGTGCGCGTCAACGACCGCGGCCCGCATGTGCGCGGGCGTGTGATCGACCTGTCTCGTGCGGCCGCCGTCCGGCTGGACATGATCCGCAGCGGTATTGCGCCGGTCACGCTGCGCCGGCTCGACTGAAGCCTAGACCACCGTCGCCGCATGACGGCCGGCACAGCGCCCCGAGAAGATGCAGCCGCCCAGAAAGGTGCCTTCGAGCGCGTTGTAGCCGTGATAGCCGCCACCGCCGAAACCGGCGACTTCGCCGGCGGCATACAGCCCGGCGATCGGCTCGCCCCCGGCGTCCAGCACCTGGCCGTCGAGATTGGTATGCAGCCCGCCCAGCGTCTTACGCGTGAGGATATGCAGGCGCACCGCGATCAGCGGGCCATTAGCCGGGTCGAGAATCCGGTGCGGGGACGCCGTGCGGAACAGCTTGTCGCCGATATAACGGCGCGCCCCGTGGATGGCCGTGATCTGGGCATCCTTGGCATAGGCGTTGTCGATCTGCAGGTCGCGGGCGACGATTTCGGCTTCGAGCGCGGCGCGGTCGATGCGTTCGTTGCCCGCGAGCCGATTCATGCCGGCCACCAGTTCGCCGATGTCGTCGGCGACGATGAAATCCTCGCCGTTTTCCTTGAAGGCCTCGACCGGCGGCGGCGCGCCTTTGGACAATCGACTCTTGAGCACTTCACGCCATTGCTGCGAGGTCATGTCCGGGTTCTGTTCGGAACCGGACAGCGCAAACTCCTTTTCGATGATCTTCTGGGTGAGCACGAACCAGGAATAGTCGTGGCCGGTCGCCAGGATCTCGCGCAGCGTGGACAACGTGTCGAAGCCCGGCAGGCACGGCGCGGGAAGCCGCCGACCGTTTGCATTGAACCAGAGCGATGACGGCCCTGGAATGATGCGGATACCGTGCATCGGCCAGATCGGATTCCAGTTTTTGATGCCTTCGGTGTAGTGCCACATGCGATCGTTGTTGATGATCGCGGCACCTGCATCGTGCGTGATGTCGAGCATTCGCCCGTCGACGTGATGCGGGACGCCGGAAATCATCCGCGCCGGCGCCGGGCCGAGACGTTCCACCGGCCAGTTGGCGCGCACCCGTTCGTGGTTGCCGCCGATGCCGCCCGCGGTAACCAGCACGGCACCCGCGGCGAACTCGAATTCGCCGGTCACGTCGCGGCTGGACTGCTGGCCGCGCTCGACCGTGCTCGGTGCCAGAACCTCGCCGGCCACCCCGGTGGCCGCGCCGCCGGTCATGATCAGCCGGCTCACCTGGTGCCGGCATTTCAGCGTGATGCGACCGGCCGCCATGTGTTCGCGCACACGCCGCTCGAAGGGTTCGACCGTTCCCGGCCCCGTGCCCCAGGTGAGATGAAAACGCGGCACCGAATTGCCGTGGCCACTGGCCAGCGCGCCGCCACGCTCGGCCCAGCCCACGACCGGGAACCAGCGCATGCCCTGTTCGTAAAGCCAGGGCCGCATCTCGCCGGCAGAGAATTCGATGAAGGCCTCGGCGACCTTGCGCGGCCAGTAATCCTCAGGCCGGTCGAAGCCGGCGGAACCCAGCCAGTCGGCCATCGCCAGCTCGGGGCTGTCCTTGATGCGCATGCGCCGCTGCTCGGGCGTGTCGATCATGAACAGACCGCCCAGCGACCAGAACGCCTGACCGCCGACCGAGTTCTCGCCTTCCTGCTCGACGATCAGAACGGACTTGCCGGCATCGGCCAGTTCCGCGGCGGCGACAAGCCCCGCAAGACCCGCGCCCACCACAATACTGTCCGCTTTATCGACCATGCCCTGTCCCCTCGACGTGAATGCGACACGCCATGTTTTCGTTTGCCCGAGTGTAGCGGGGCCTACACCGAGCGACTACCGAACGCCGCGCGTCGTTCCCGGCAGTGGCCGACCTAGGCCGACAGCGCGGCCCCGGCCCGGGCCTGCCCGAAAACGCGGCTCAGATGCGCACGATAACGGGCACGCTGAGCGTCGACCGCCGGCGCCTTCATCACATCCGTGGCGAGAAAAGTGGGCATGGCCTCGAGGCCGAGAAATTGCTGCGACTTGTGGAAGGGAAAATACACGCCGTCGATGCCGCGGCCTTCGAAGAATTCATCCGGCCGGTCGAAGGCCGCCTGCGGGGCGTTCCATGTGAGCGAGAGCATGTAGCGGCGCCCATGAAGCAGACCGCCGGTGCCATAGTGGCGATCCGGATCGCGGCGGCTGCGGCCATCGCTGGCGTAGAGACTGCCGTGGCCGGCCGTCAGAACCTCGTCCAGATAGCGTTTGACGATCCACGGCGCGCCCATCCACCAGCCGGGCATCTGATAGACGATGGCGTCAGACCAGAGAAAGTTCGCGACTTCTGCGTCGACGTCATAGCCCGCGTCGATCGCTGTCTCCCGCAAATCGTGGCCGAGGGCCTGGAGTTGTTCGACCGCCGTCTCGTGGAGCGTGGTGTTCAACCGGCCGGCGGAATGGGCGAACGGGCGTTGACCGTTGAGCAGCAGAATATTCATGGCGTACAGGCAAAGCGTGTGTGAATCGGCACGCAGTCTGCTGCGCGCGCCCCATGCGCGAAACGGGATAAACTGCAAATCATTCTTGATTTTCTATCAACAATGAAAACGACCCTCGCCGAACACCAGGTCTTCGCCGCCGTGGTCGACAGCGGCTCGATCACTGCCGCGGCCGAACAGCTTGGCCAGACCGTTTCCGGCGTCAGCCGCTCTCTCGCACGGCTGGAACACAAGCTCGAAGCCACCCTGCTGGCACGCACGACGCGACGCACGAAACTCACCGACGAAGGCCTCGCCCTGCTGCCGCACTCGCGCGCGCTGCTCGACACCGCCGAAGACGCCGAGCAGACCATGGCGACACGGCGCCAGCAGCCTGCAGGGACGCTGCGGATCAACGCCGCGCCGACGTTCATGCATGCGGTGATCGCGCCGCATGTCGGCGCATTTCGCGAACGCTATCCGCAGATACGGCTATCGCTGGATACGCACGATCGCTTTATTGACCTGCTCGAACAGCGCACCGATGTGGCCATTCGGATCGGCGCACTCGAGGACTCGACCCTGCACGCCCGCCCGCTCGGGCATACCCGCCTGCGGCTGGTCGCCAGCCCGGCCTATCTCGCGCGCTGCGGCACGCCGACCACGGTGGCCGATCTCGCCGGCCATTCGCTGCTCGGCTTCAACCAGATGCCGCACCTCAACGGCTGGCCGGTACGCGATAACCACGGTCGGGATCTGCACATCGAGCCGACCATTGCGGCATCGAGCGCGAGCACGCTCATAGCGCTGGCACTGGCCGGCGAAGGCATCGCCAGCATGGCGGATTACGCGACCCGCTCCCTCGTTGCCGAAGGTCGGCTGCAGCCGGTACTTGCGGGTCGAATTCAGACGCGCCGTCAGGCGATCCATGCGGTCTACTACCGCAACACCGCCCTCGCCCTGCGCATCCAGCTGTTTCTGGATTTTCTCGCCGAGCGGCTGCCGGCCGCGCTCTAGTCGCGAGCGATCAGCCAGTCGGCGATCTCGCGCCAGGTTTCGGTCATCGCGGTTTCGCTGGACACGATCCCCACATGGCCGCCCTTGAGCGTGCGGCAGGTCACGTCGCGGCTGGACACATGACGCAGCATCGCCTGGCTGCATGCGGTGGTCACGATCACGTCGTGCCGGCCGGTGATATTCAGAATCGGCGCGGCCACGTCGGACAAATCCGCGTCGGCACGCTTCATCGGCAGCTGGCCCTGGCCGAGCACGTTGTCGATCCACAGATAATCGATGAAGTCCTGCACCACGCCACCCGGATAGGCGACCATGCCGTCGAGAAAGGCAGCATTGGTCGCGTGGCTGCTGACATAGTCCTCGTCATGCAGGTTGGCGACGAGGCTGGCATAGCTTTTCACCGCCGTCATCGGGCTCGTGAGCTTGAACACCAGCGCGTTCAACCGACCGGGCGAACGCAGCAGCGCGGCCGGCAGCCGATGCGCGGTCAGCCCGGTATAACGCCGCACCCAACCGGCGTGGCGCGATAGCGTCTTGTAGCGCTCACCGAGCACGCCGTTGTCGTGGTAGTCGACCGGGGCGCCGACAAGCACGAGATTGGCGATGTCCGCACCCGCGGTCGCGGCATGGCAGAGGCTGAACAGCCCGCCGAAGCTCCAGCCGTGCAGGCTGAGCTTGCGCTTGCCGCTGTGGGCGCGCACCCGTTCAAGCGCCTCGGGCAGCAGATCGGCGAAATAGCTCGACAGGTCGAGTCTGTCCTGCGCACGCGTGGGCGTACCCCAGTCCACCAGATAAAGCTCGAAGCCGCGGGCACGCAGATAGCGCACGAGGCTGCGTTCAGGGAACAGGTCGTAGACCAGCATGTTGACCGCCAGGGGCGGCACGATCACCAGCGGGGTGCGCTGCACCGTCTTCGCCACCGGCAGCACGCTGCCATCGGCCAGCTCGATCTCGCTGTCCGTTAGCGGCGGGTAGTAGCGCAGCGAGACCGGCCCGTCACGATGGATGATGTCGTACGGCGTCTGGCCGGCCTGCACCAGGGCGTCGCGGTCGAACAGATGCTGGCGTGCATGGCCGAGTCGCGCCTTGTTGCGCTCGAACTGTCGGCCGAGAAAATCGCGGCCGGCGGCGATTGACGATGTCATGCGAGGCGATCCTCGAATCCAGGCGAGGCGCTATTCTAGTTTGTTTTGCTGCACCGCAACAGCCGCCCGCGAGCCGCGTATCCAAATCGAGGTTTGAAAGTCCTCGGCCACATACCAAGCTTCAAGATACAGCCACGCAATGAGGCAGTTATGCAGTACCGCATCCTCGGCAACAGCGGCCTGAAGGTTTCCAAGCTCACCCTGGGCACCATGACCTTCGGCGGCGAAGGCTTCATGTCGAAACTCGGTAATACCGACGTCGACGGCGCTCGCAACCTCATCGACAAGAGCATCGATCACGGGGTCAACTTCTTCGATACCGCCAACATGTATTCGCAGGGCCGTTCGGAAGAGATTCTGGGCAAGGCGCTGGGCGCCAAACGCAACGACGTGCTGCTCACGACCAAGGTGCGTTTCCCCATGGGCGACGGCCCCAATGAGGGCGGCCTGTCGCGCCTGCATATTCGCGAGCAGGTCGAGGCCAGCCTCAGACGGCTCAATACCGAACATATCGATCTCTACCAGCTGCACATGTGGGACGGCACTACACCGCTGGAAGAAACGCTGCAGACGATGGACACGCTCGTCGGTCACGGCAAGATCCGCTATTACGGCATCTCCAACTTCTCGGCCTGGCAGGCGATGAAGGTGATGGCCGTCTGTGAGCGCGAGGGTTTCACCAAACCGATCAGTCAGCAGATCCATTACACGCCCCAGGCCCGCGAAGCAGAGTACGAGCTCATGCCCATGGCCCATGACGCCGGGCTGGGCACGATGATCTGGAGCCCGCTGGCGGGCGGCCTGCTGTCCGGCAAGTACCGCCGCGACCAGGACACGCCCGAGGGCACCCGCTTCGCCGAAGGCTGGCAGGAACCGCCGATCCATGACGAGAAGCGCCTTTTCGATCTGATCGAAACGCTGGTCGAAGTCGGCGATGCGCACGGCGTGTCTGCCGCTCAGGTCGCGCTGGCCTGGATCACCGAACGTCCGGGCGTGACCACCGCCGTGATCGGCGCTCGCAAGGCACACCAACTGGAAGACAACCTCGCCAGTGCCCAGCTCGAACTCGGCGCCGACGAGCACGCCGCGATCGAGAAGGTCAGCCGGCCGCATCTGGTCTATCCCTACTGGCATCAGGCCCTGAACGCGGCCGACCGGTTTGGCGCGGCGGACTGGGTGTTGCATGCCGATCACGCAGAGGACTATTCAGATTGATGATCCTGTTTCGCCACGCGACGCGAAACCGCAGGTTGGCCGGGCTGCCCAGCACCAATGGAGTCGCGGCCTTGGATCAACCCAGTTTGAATCAACGGTGCGGGTTAATTTTCACTTGAGGTTTCGCGCTGATGCGCGAGTGTCTTTTATTTGCTTGTCCAAATAAAAGTCACCAAAACAAAAGACACCCTGTCTTGCGTCGGCGCT
>MDSW01132834.1_pt1 | contig 33250 bp, 31 predicted proteins | sample 811171 | NCBI WGS metagenome assembly MDSW01 (sample SAMN05326641, study PRJNA326480) | marine metagenome | isolation source: seawater | place: Atlantic Ocean: North West | collected 2012 | reverse complement strand
CAGGTCGAGTATATGGATTCAGACAGGACGCGTATGGCAGAGGATGCTCGCCGGGGGATGGAGTCATCAGATTCTGATTCCCCCCTCGGTGGTCTGAGGGGAGGTAGAGCGGTGTTCGCTCTTTTTCCACTTGACAGAGCCTCAAGACGGTCGCAGCATTGCCTGAGAGCGATCGGGAGGTTCTGTCCAATGACGTACCGCAACATCGGCATCACTTTGCTGCTTCAGTCTGTCCTGATGGTTCCTGCTGTGGCAGGACTGGAAGCCTATGTCACATGGGGTGATGTCCAATGGGATCCGATCAGCGAAGAGGGCAGGATCGATGTCATGTGGCAGAGCGATCGGACGCTCGCCGGGTTCCAGTTCGACATGTCGGCTGACAGCACTCTGATTTCAGTTGATCCCCTCGAATGCGATGAAGGCTGGTCGCTGTATGCCATGAACGGACTTGTGCTCGGGTTCGCACTTCAGACCAATGCGCACATCGATCCATCGGATGTCCCCGTCGGACTCGTCACGGTTCATTTCGAGGCTTCATACGGAACCCCGCTTGAATTCATCGATCCTATTTTCGCGACACCTGATGCCCAGGAAATCGATATCAATGCCAATGACATCTACTACGTCGGTCTGTCCGACTGTCCAGGTGATGTCCATCCGCCCGGAGAGGGAGATGATGTGGTGGATGTAAATGATGTGCTGGCGATTCTTGGTGACTGGGGTGTCGTCGGCAGCGCATACGATGTGAATGGGGACACCGTCGTCGACGTCTCGGATGTTCTGGAATGCCTGAACTACTGGGGCGTCTGCGATTGAGTGGTGGCCGGCAAGGGTTTTTTCAAAGGATGCGTCATGGACATGTTTCTCTCGAGCCTTGTGGCCTCGTGTGTCCTGGCTGCTCCATGTGAAGTCGACATCCCACTCAGTGATGATGCGACCAGTGAAGCCCTGATCGGAACAGCGATCGCGATGGATGGTGACTGGGCTGTCGTCGGAGCGCCGCTCGATACGGGTGCGTTCTGGGCCAGCGGTGTGGTGCACGTCTATCGTTGGCATTCGGATGCCTGGGTACTTCACAGTCGTCTTCAGGCAGATGACGGTGATATCGGAGACATGCTCGGCGTCAGTGTCGACATTCTGGGAGATACCATCATCGCCGGCGCCTGGTTCGATAATGATGCGGGCAGCAATTCCGGATCCGCGTACGTGTTCAGCCTGAACGGTCAGAATGAATGGGTCCAGACCCAGAAGCTGGTCATGCCTGGTGCGTCTCCGGAGGATGCCTTTGGTCGCACCGTGGCCCTTGGCCACGATTTCTGTGCAGTCGGTGCGCCACTCGATGATGACCAGGGGTCGTCATCGGGATCCGTCGTCGTCTTCGATCGTCAACAGGCGGGGCCGTGGACATTTGCCGCGAAACTGGTTCATCCCGGTGGTGCATCGGGAGACGAGCTTGGATTGTCATTGATTGCAGATGGCGATCGGGTGTTGTCAGGGGCGCCCTGGTCAAATCAGTCACGAGGTGAGATCCATCTCTGGGAACGCCTTGGCGACAACTGGACGCATGCCTGGTCCATGACGAACGAAACCGTTGGTGAGCCCGACGACTACTTTGGTTTCAGCATTGACCTGGAGGGCAACCGAATGGTTGCGGGCTGTTATCGCGATGATTCCTATGGAACGGATGCGGGCAGCGTCTGGGTGATGGAGCAGGAGTCTGATGGATGGAGTTCTGAAAAACTGCCACCGATTCAGTCTCAGGCAGGTGCGCAGTACGGCGTCTCCGTTGCACTTTCCGGAGATCATCTTCTGGTGGGTGCTCGCTTTGATGCGATCAGTGGCGTGATGACTGGACGGGCCTATCTTCTTGATCGCGAGGGTCTTCAATGGAGTCTTTCCGAGCAGCTCGACGGCGATCTGCTGGCAGCGGAAGCCGAGTTCGGATGGGCGGTTGCGATGACTGGATCACGTGCCATCGTGGGAGCGCCGTATCAGCCCGACACCGGCTACCTGAAGGCCTGGGATGGTCTGGAATATGGCTGTGGCTGCCCGGGTGATGTGGATGGGGATGGTGCCGTCGGTGTCAATGACATGCTGGCCGTCCTGGAAGCGTGGGGGGAGTGCCCGTCTTCGTGTCCTGCTGATGTCACTGGAGATGGCCAGGTCGGTGTGGATGATGTCCTGTACATCATTGGTGTCTGGGAGACGTGCTAAGCCGTTCCATCACAATGGTTTGAGCTCAGCGTTCCGCTTGCCTGAAACCGGATTGATCTTGAAGAAAAAATCGATGCAATCGTCCCTTCAGTCATCCCCCGGGAGGCTTGAGTCCTTGTGAATAAAGGACTTCGGTCATCTGAATGGACGGCCGTGCACGAGATGTCCACGACTGGGTTTTCTGTTCCAACTGCTGCTATAACATTCGGGTCCGATATTCACGGACGGGGAGAGGCAACCTGTGGCGGATGGTGTGATGATCGACGTGAAACCCCTGGGCTCTATTGGGCAGGGCGTTGCCGGTGACAAGAAGGTGTTCACGACGGGGGAAGTCGCGACGCTGACCGGACTTTCCCAACAGACCGTCATTCGATGCTTCGACTCCGGCAGAATCGGAGGATTCCGGGTTCCAGGGTCAAGCTCCCGCAGAATCCCACGTGAGGAACTGGAGCGTTTCATGCGCACCCACCAGATTCCCATGGGCGAAACGGAAACCTACGACTGCCGGGTTCTGTTGATTGATGATGATCAAGACACGATCGAAGTCGTGACCAAGGCATTGGAGGCGATGGATCGCATCGGCCTGGAAGTGGCTTCGACAGCGTGGGAAGCAGGCATCATGACTGTTTCCACAAAACCTGACATCGTGATAGTCAGTGCAAGACTTTGTGACCTGGATATGGAACAGGTCTGTCGAAGTCTTCAAGGACACGTCGAGACCAATTCAGTGCGTATCGTCGCATTGGCCCGGCGTTTCCGGCGAGAAGAAACGGATGTTCTTCGGGAGTTGGGTGTGGAAACATTTCTTCGGCCTCCCTTGAAGGCCGAGGACATCCTCAGCCTGCTCCCCAGCAGAATGACTTGTTGATTTGACCGATGTTCGGGAAGCGGAGACGGCCCCGGTGAGCTCACCGGGGCCGTTCTCTTTTTGTCGGCTTGTGTTCGATCCCTGAAGGTTCGGGAGAATCAGGCGGCCCTCACGTCGCCTAGCCACTCTGATTGCGTTCAACGTCCCGTGGTTCTCACAGTTGGATCAAGAAAAGTGCCGTTTTCGCGATTCTTGTGATCGGGGCTGATTCATGGTCAGGAACTGGCTGCTGCCGCCTTGGCTGCCTCGAAACGATCGGCGACGGCTGACCAGTCGACGACATTCCAGAATGCCGTGATGTAGTCCGGGCGACGATTCTGGTAGTTCAGGTAGTAGGCGTGTTCCCAGACATCAATGCCCAGAATCGGGATGCAGACGCAATCGCAACCACAGACGCCCTTCATGAGGGTGTTGTCCTGATTCGGAGTCGAGCAGACGCACAGGCCGTCATCGCAGACGCAGAGCCAGGCCCATCCAGATCCGAAACGGGTTGCGGCTGAATCGGCGAACTTCTTCTTGAAGTCGTCCAGTGAACCAAAGGCGGAATCGATGGCCGATGCCAGGTCTCCAGCAGGGGACCCGCCTCCATTGGGGGACATGGTCGACCAGAAGATGCTGTGGTTGCAGTGGCCGCCGCCATTGTTTCTCACGGCGCCTCTGATGTTCTCCGGGAGGGCGTCGAGATTCGCCATCAGTTCCTCGATGGACATGGAAGAGAATTCGTCATGGCCCTCCAGGGCGGCGTTCAGTTTGCTGACGTAGGCTGCATGATGCTTGTCGTGATGGATTTCCATCGTCTTCGCATCAATATGCGGCTCCAGAGCATCAAATGAGTAGGGCAGATCGGGCAGTGAGTAGGTCATGGTCTTTGTCTCCAGGTTCGGAACCGGCTTGTGCACTTCAGCAGAAGTCATTGAGTATAGGGCAGGAGAAGGCGGCAACGCATTGACGCCCGGCCTCTTGTTCGGGATCATGCCGCCAAGGGGAATTCAGCCAGATCCGGAGACCGACCCATGACCCCAGATACGAACACACCTGCACCCCAAGATGACAGATCCAACGAGTCTGGTTGCTGGAAGTGGATCTTCATCGGCCTGATCGTTGCGGCCGTCATCGGCGTAGGCTTCCTCGTCCTGACCGGTGGTTGAGTCTCCAGGTGTCGATTGGTCAGATCCGATCGACGGTTTGGGTTGACCATCTCGACAACGCTTCGACACTCGAGGGTCCGATTCCATGCCCGATGGGCTCTTCGACCCATGTCAGATCGGCTTCCGTCGACTGGTAGAAGTCTCTCAGTGCATGTCCATGCGAAATCGGAATCAGATCGTCCAGGCTTCCATGCGTCAGGAGCACGGGCATTCCCGACGGGACATTCTTCCTGGCGATATCAGCATCATCGAAGAGCGCCTCAACCAGGCGACCACTGCAAGCGGCAATACCAGCCAGAGGAAAGCGTGCCTGCAGCAGAATGGCATGGGCCAGCATCGCGCCCTGGCTGAATCCCATGGCAAGGATGCGTGATCGATCGCATTCGATGGATTGTGTCGCCTGTGTCAGAAACTCAGTGGCGACCTCGACACTCCTTCTGGCTCCATCCAAGTCGTACTGGATCTGCCCGGTGTCATCTTGTTGCAGATGAAACCATGCCCGGCCTCCTGGCATGCCGACCTCGGCAAGATCGAGGGGGGCTTGGGCAGCCAGCACATGAAGCCTTGGATCCATGACATCCGCAAGACCAATCAGGTCATGCATGTTCGCTCCGTAGCCATGGAACAGCACGAGCACGGGCGGCGGGGCTTCCGACTCGATGCGTGGTGGACGTGACAGGTATTCGAGCATGTCTTGCATTGGTCCTACAGCCTAGCAGGCTGCTAGGCTATGGCCTGCGGCCGAGTTGGCCATCATCAGGAGACCATCCTTGAACGACTCTCAGCAGATTCATGACGATTCCTCGGCCACAACGACAGATACGGCAATTCCACGTCGCATGGTCTCGGTCGAGGAGGAAACACTCACGAGCGACCAGCGGCTGATTGCGATGTTTGCACACCTTCTGGGAATCGTGAGTGGCCCACTGGGGGCCTTCGTGATCCTGCTCGTCAAGAAGGGGGATGCCTGGGTCGAATCGCAGGCACGAGAGGCCTTGAACTTTCAGATCACCGTCCTGCTGGTCTGGTTGTGCGGCTCGGTTCTGACGCTCATCCTGATCGGGGGCTTCATCATCGTGATCGCAACCGTTCTCAACGTGGTGTTCTGTGTCATCGCTGCAGCGCATGTTCATTCTGGTGAGTCGTATCGGTACCCGTTGTCACTCAGGCTGATCAGCGATCCTCATGCGAGTTGATCCGTTCGTGATCTTCGGTGATGGAATGAGGACGATCTGATGCAGACGGTCTACGCCTCTGCCAACCGCTATGTCCAGGGTCACGGTGCGACGGAGCGTCTGGCAGAGGAGATGGCATTCATCGGACTCGAGGGTCCGCTTTCCATACTCTCGGGCCCGACGGTACGTCGTCTGTTGGAGGACACCTGGCAGCGTGTTCTTGGGAACGCCGGCATCGAGTATGTCCTGGTCCCTTTTTCCGGGGAGTGTTCACGAGCTTCCATCTCATCTGCAGTTCAGGAGATCACGTCGGCAGGCAGTCAGGTGGTGCTTGGAGCAGGCGGAGGGAAGGTGCTCGATACGGCGCGTGCCGCTGCGGCGGCACTTGGCAAGGCGTTCGTGTGCTGTCCAACTCTGGCATCAACGGATTCTCCATGCAGCGCATTGGCGATCATCTACTCGGAAGATGGCGTGTATGAGGGGTTCGATTCCTTCGGTCGCAATCCGGATCTCGTTCTTGTCGACACCGAGGTGATTCTGAAGGGTCCTCGCCGTTATTTCATTGCAGGAATGGGGGATGCGCTCTCGACCGTCTTCGAAGCCAGGGCCTGTATCCAATCAGGTCATCCGAATCTTCGAGGTGGGCTGTCGACCATCGCAGCTGCCCAGATTGGTGAGGCCTGTTACCGAACCATCATGGCCGACGGAAGAGCTGCTCTTCGAGACATGAAGCATGGGAAGGCTACGGCTGCGTTTGAGCGTGTTGTCGAGGCCAACACGCTCCTCTCGGGAATCGGATTCGAGTCGGCTGGGTTGGCTGCGGCACATGGCCTGCACAATGCGTTCACGGTTGCCGAGGGCACGCATCGTTCTCTCCACGGTGAGAAAGTCGCATTTGGCGTCCTTGCGCATCTTGTTCTTGAGCACCAGCCGGACGACGTGTTCGACGATGTCCTCGCCTTCTGTCGGGATGTCGGATTGCCCGTGACGCTTGAGGAGATCGGACTCTCAAGGGACGACGTGTCGACTCTTCGTGCCATCGCCAGGCAGGCCGTCCAGCCCGGCGGGCTCATTCACAACGAGCCGTTTGAAGTGTCCGAGGAGGCGGTTGTTCAGTCCATGCTCGAAGCGGATCGACGGGGGCGCTCATGACTTTCCGGGACCACTGCCAAGCCTTGCGAGTCCAATTCCTGTCAGGACGATCAGGCCAGCGAAGATCTGGACGGTATTGAGTGATTCGCCCAGGATGAGCCAGCCCCAGCAGGCGGCCCCGACCGGTTGCAGGAGCAGGGTGACCGCGGCCAGGCTTGCTGGCAGTGATGCCAGTGAGAAGATGATCAACCCTTGTCCGATGCAATGCGGCACGATGGCAAGCAGCAGCAGGTAGATCCAGGCTTCGGACTGATCGGGGAAGAAGGCTTCTCCCTTGATGATCGTGCTGATGAAAAGAACGATCATGCCACCGAAGGTGGCCAGCACGATCACGCTCAGAGCATCCCATTCACGACGGACGTGCTTGACCGAAAGAAGGTAGCCCGCGTACCAGAAGGCCGTGAAGATGGCCAGCAGGTCGCCAGCAAGAGGATTGCGGCCTTCTACCGAATCGGGTCCGGAGAGCAGCAGGAGGACGACTCCTGCCAGAGCCATGGCGCCGCCCAGGGGAAACTGCCATCTCAGATGTTCCTTGAGAACAAGCCATCCAACAATGCCGACAAGGACGACTTCAAGGTTGGCCAGCAAGGTCGCATTGGCTGCCGTTGTCAAAGGAAAGGACAGGTGCCATGTGAGGAGATCGAAGCCGAAGATCACACCAGGGAGCAGGAGCCACGGCAGTGAGATCCGCCGAGCGGTGTTCGTCGGCTTTCGCTTGGGCCTTCTGATCAGCAGGATCGTCAACAGAATTGGAAAGGCGAGTGTCAGTCGCCAGAAAGCCGTGGCAATGGGGCCAATGCTGGAGACGGCCATGGCTTGTTTGGGCAGGATTGCCGCGAAGGCGACAGCGAGAGCGCCCAGAACAAGGGCTCCGAGCGCCAATTGGAAACGGGATCGGTCTGTTTCGGTGGTTCTGGCCTCATCAATGCCCATGCGCGGCGTTGTAGCAGGTCTTGGGAACTTTCGCATCTTGGCCTGCTAGACTGGACCGTATATTCATGTCGCTGGAGAAAAACTCATGAAATGCACAATGGCTCTCTGTGGTTTGATTTCATTGACCGTCGGTATCACTGGATGCAACAGTGGCCAGATCGGAGCCGGCGCTGGTGCCGGAATCGGTGCGCTTGCCGGCCAGGCAATCGGTGGAAACACGTCATCAACTCTGATCGGTGCTGGTGCCGGTGCCGCTGCCGGTTACATGGTCGGCAACGAAATGGACAAGCAGAAGGCCGAAGAAGATCGACAGCGCATGCAGCGTGAGATTGATGCGAATCGTCGCAACAATCGATCCGATTACGATTACTGGGACTGAATCTGGTGCATGCGGTCCGAGGTGACCGTCGGCGAACAGCCGATTGAGCGTTGCGGAGAAGCCGCTTGAAGATTCAGCCAGGAGGCATCACCCGTGTGATGTTGCGAGAGCACCGGATGTATTCGGCAGCGATCGCGGCGATGGTCGTGTCCTCGCTCTTTCTCTATCTGGCACCGCTCATTCCGCAGGTCATCATCGATGGTGTTCTGCTTCCCTCCGATGACGGTCCGACCCGCTTCGAGGACTTTCTGCTTTCATTGATGGGCGGGGTCGATTTCCTGCAGGCCAATCTCTGGTGGCCTGCGGTCCTCATTCTGATCCTCAGTGCAATTGCCGGTCTGTTTGCGTATTTTCGAGGCGTCTATGCGGCCAAGGCGACTGAGCGAATCGTCCGCCGTATGCGCGACGATCTCTACAGACGTCTGCAGCGAGTGCCCCTTCATTTCATTGATCGATCCGAGACCGGTGATCTCATCCAGCGGTGCACCTCTGATGTGGACACGGTGCGAATCTTCCTCTCGGCGCAGGTCGTCGAGATGGGTCGAGCTGTGGCCATGCTGCTCGTGCCCCTGCCGATCATGCTGATGGTCAGTCCCCTCATGACCCTTGCTTCGGTCGTGCTGCTGCCGTTCATCGTTCTGTTCGCGGTGTTCTACTTCAAACGCATACGGGCGACCTTTCTCAAGGTCGATGAAGCCGAGGCGGATCTGACCAGCAAGATCCAGGAAAACGTGACGGGTATCCGGGTCGTTCGAGCATTTGCCCAGCAGCAGCAGGAGTCGGAAGGTTTCGATCATCGCAATGGCCGGCATCGCGATCTTGACAACAACCTCTACCGTGTCCTTGCCTGGTTCTGGTCGACATCGGATCTGATGTGCATGGCTCAGAAGCTGATCGTGCTCGGCATTGGATTGGCGCTGCTGTTCACGGGCCGACTGGAACCGGGTGCGCTCTTCTTCTTCCTGACGGCGGTAGGCATGTTCGTGTGGCCCATTCGTCAGATGGGTCGCATTCTTGCGGAACTCGGAAAGGCGCAGGTTGCCCTGGGACGAATCCAGTATGTCCTTGGTCAGCCCGAAGAGACTGATGGCGAAGATGGTCTGGTGCTCGATGCCGCTTCCTTGACGGGTTCGATCGTATTCAGAGAGGTGACCTTTTCGCACGAGGAGGCTTCGCCTGTCCTTGAGGAGGTCAGTTTCGAGATCCCCGGTGGCTCGACCATTGCGCTGGTCGGACCCAGTGGCTGTGGAAAGTCGACCATCATCAATCTGCTCATGCGTTTCTATGAACCCGACAAGGGGAAGATTCATCTGGATGGAATCGACTTGAGTTCAATCGACCGCATGTCGCTGCGTTCGAATCTGAGCGTCGTCCTTCAGGAACCATTTCTGTACTCGAGGAGTCTCAAGGACAATCTCGCCATGGGACGTTCGGATGCGGATGAACGCGAGATCATGGAAGCCGCCTCGGTGGCATCCATTCACGATTCCATCATGGGTTTCGATGACGGGTATTCGACCGTCGTGGGTGAACGCGGCATGACCCTTTCAGGGGGTCAGCGTCAGCGAATGTCGATCGCCCGGGCGCTTCTCAGGGATCCGGCCATCCTGGTCCTGGATGATGCGCTCAGTGCGGTGGATACCAATACGGAACGAGCGATTCTTTCGGCATTGAAGCAGCGTCATCATCGCCACACCACGATCATCGTCGCGCATCGTCTCACGACTGTCATGCAGGCCGATGAGATTCTGGTTCTGGATCAGGGGCGCATCATCGATCGCGGAACGCATGATGAGCTCTTGCAGCGAACGGGGTTGTATCGACGCCTCTGGGACATCCAGCACGAAGGCATGGACGCGATCTCGGGTGTTCATGGGGAGGCGGGGGCATGAGCCAGTGGACTCCACATGTCGAAGATGTTCTGGGGACCGTCGATCGAGGTCTCTGGCGACGGATCGCCCGTCATGCAAAGCGATACAAGAAGTATGCGGTAGCCATGATGCTGTGCGGTGTGGTGCTCGCCATTGTGGAAAGTCTGATGCCTCTCATGTCGGGCCTTCTGATCGATGCCGCCATTGAGAAGCATGTCGGTCGCATCACGTGGTATTCGACTGTGTACGTCCTGCTTTCGATTGGATTCTGCGTACTCGTCTGGTGCTTCATCATCGCGGCGGGAAGGCTGGCGACAGGCATGGCTCATGATCTGCGGCAGGCCTCTTTCACGAGACTTCAACAGCTTGAGTTCTCCTACTTCGATCAACAGCCCGCAGGCTGGATCGTTTCGAGGTTGACATCCGATTGTCGCAAGGTGTCTTCTCTGATGCCCTGGTTCCTGCTTGATCTCTGCTGGGGCGCGACGTTCCTTCTCTTTACGAGCATCGCCATGCTTTCGATCGACTGGGTACTCGGCCTCAGCGTCATGGTGGTGGTTCCGTTTCTCGTGATCATCACGGTGTTCTTCGAACGCAAGCTCCTCCGGAGCTCACGATTGATGCGAAAGACGAACTCCGAGTTGACAGCCGTCTACAACGAGGGCATCACGGGTGTTCGGACGACCAAGTCGCTGACGAGGGAGTGTGAGAACATCGACGAGTTCCAGGGTGTTTCCCGGGCGATGCATGACTACTCCATGCTCAATGCGATCCAGACGTCCATATTCGTCCCGATCGTGACCAGCATCGGCGGGGTCGGGGTCGGCATCGCGTTGGCGGTTGGCGGAGTTCAGATCGAGGACGGGTATGGTCTCACGATCGGCATGCTCATCGCATTCATGCAGTATGCCGTTCTGTTTGCCATGCCGGTACGCGAACTCGCTGCACGGTTGTCGGATCTCAAGGGTGCGCAAGCGGCGGCTGAACGGATCGAGGGACTTCTCAAGAGAGAGCCGGGGATCCGGGATTCGCAACAGGTACTCGCTCGCATTCAGGCGGCTGCAGAGGTCGGGTCATCGAGCCGGGCCATCGACGGTGGTGCTTCCAGAATCGAAACCATCGAATTCAAGAATGTGTCGTTCTGGTACAAGCCCGAGGAGCCTGTGCTTCGGGACTTCGATTTGTCAATTGCTTCTGGAGAGACCATCGCGCTGGTCGGTCCGACAGGTGGCGGCAAGACGACGATTGCGTCACTGCTGTGCCGTTTCTATGAGCCCTGCGAGGGGGGCGTCTATCTCAATGACGTGGAGTACCGGGACAGGAGTCTGCATTGGCTTCAATCAAGTCTCGGCATCGTGCTCCAGCAGCCGCATCTCTTTTCCGGTTCCATCGCAAAGAACATCGCCTACTCCTGTCCCGGAGCGTCCCACGAGCAGATCGAGGCGGCGGCTCGTACGGTCGAGGCCCACGACTTCATCATGCAGATGCCTGATGGCTACGAGAGCGAGGTCGGCGAAGGCGGCAACAGACTTTCGGTCGGACAACGACAGCTGATCTCCCTCGCTCGGGCGATCATCGCGGACCCTCAGGTGTTCGTGATGGATGAGGCGACATCCTCCGTCGATACGGAGACCGAGCATCACATTCAACGAGGCATCGAAGCCGTTCTGGCGAACCGGATCGCAGTTGTGATTGCCCACAGGCTGTCAACGGTCCGATCCGCTGACCGGATCCTCGTCATCGAGCAGGGTCGGATCGTCGAACAGGGCAGCCATCAGGAGCTGCTCGAGGCCAATGGAGCCTACATGGGGCTCTACAAACGCCACTTTGCGGGCCCCTCCTGAGGTGTTTTCCGCTCAAATGTCCTCCGCTGGCTGATCAGAGCGGGCCAGTTCGCATCGGCGCTGTATCTTGAAGGCTGCGGTTTCGGCCGTGTTGTTCCCCCCTGGTCCCAAGGCTCGCCCAAGGCCGGCGAATTCAAGAGGAGTTTGAAAACATGTTCTACAGGTATCTGGCTGGCATTGTTCCTGCGATGGTCATCGGTGCTTCGGCTGCAGCGGATGTGGTCGATGCGAATCTCATCAATCGCATGAATGAAGTCGGCGATGAAGGCACCGTCTCTGCACTGATCTATCTCAATGAGCAGGTTGATGTGCGCACTCTTTCAGCAGCGATTGCCGAGCAGCGTCTGGGGCATGCAGCTCGAAACCAGATGGTGATCGAGGCGCTGCAGGATGTTGCCGCTTCCAGTCAGGAAGCGATTCTTTCGGATATCGATGGCATGCGTGTTCAAGGACTCGTCGACGAATCGAATCCATACTGGATCGCCAACTTGATTCACATCGAGGCCCGTCCAGCGGCGATCAAGCAGCTCTCTCTGCGAGATGACGTGGGGCACATCTATCTTGACTATGGCATCGAACTGGTTCAGCCCGAGGTGAAGGGGCCGATTGTTCCAGCTGGAAACAGTGCGCGTGGCGCGAACCCGACGGATGGCCTCATTGCCATTCGGGCCCAGGAAGCCTGGGACATGGGATTTGATGGCTCTGGTGTTCTCGTGGCCGCACTGGACACGGGTGTCGATGGAAGTCACCCGGCACTGTCGAGTCGGTGGGCAGGGAATCATCCTTCCTACAACGGCAATCCTCAGTGGGCCTATCACGACCCGTATGGCGGCAACCACGGCAACCCGGTCGATTCCGGATATCACGGTACTCATGTGATGGGTACGGTCTGTGGCGGTCTTCCTGGTGAAGTCATCGGTGTGGCACCTGGTGCCATGTGGATGGCTTCCCGCGGCATTGATGAAGGCGGTATCGCACAGACGGTGCAAAATGCCATTGACGCTTTCCAGTGGATGGCCAATCCAGATGGCCTGGCGTTCACATCCTGGGATGTGCCGCGGGTCTGCTCCAATTCATGGGGGCTTGTCACGGCCCATGGTTACCCCGATTGCGATCAGACGTTCTGGTCCTTCATCGATGCTCTTGAAGCAGCCGGTTGCATGGTCATCTTCTCCGCAGGCAACGAGGGTTCAGGCAGCACGACCCTTCGTCGTCCAGCTGACCGGGCCATGAGCGATTACAGCTCCATGGCAGTTGGTGCAACGGATCCAAGCAGTTCCGGCTATCCAATCGCAGGCTTCTCTTCTCGTGGTCCGACTTATTGCACCGCGACAGGGGCAGCGGCCATCAAGCCGGACATCTCGGCGCCGGGTGTCAACACCTATTCGGCTTATCCGGGTGGCAGCTACACCAATCTCAGTGGCACCTCCATGGCATCGCCGCATGTCAATGGTGCCATTGCACTCATGTTCCATGCGAATCCCGACCTTGAGATCGATGTCGCCAAGCAGATCGTCTACGACACTGCGACCGATCTCGGCATTGCAGGCAAGGACAATGACTACGGCTATGGTCAGATCGACTGTGTTCGAATGGTCGAGTCGGCCCTGGAAAGTGTCTCGCTCAGCTGGGACTTCCCTGATGGCCGGCCAGTCTGGCTGGAGCCGACCGGTGGTGCGGAAATCGCCATCACGATCTCCGGCAATGAACTCCAGCCGGATCCTGCGACAGCCACACTGCATCTGATTGCTGGTGGTGGAACGCTGGATATTCCCATGGTTCATGATGGCGGTGCCAATTACCGGGCGGTCTTCCCGGAACTGAACTGTGGCCAGACCGTCAGCTACTACTTCTCCGTCGAGTCGACCGAGGGTGATCTTTCGATGAGCCCCTACAGTGCCCCTGCATCATCATGGTCAGGCGATGCCTGGTCGGGATACGAGCAGAGTTACCTGGATGATTTCGAGTCCGACCAGGGCTGGCAGGTCATCGCGGGCGCCGTTGAAGGAAACTGGATTCGCGCAACGCCTTCCGAAGGTGGCGATCGGTGCGATCCGGGTTCGGATTCAGACGGCAGCGGGCAATGCTTCGTCACTGGCAATGCCGGTGATGAGGATGTCGATGATGGAGAAACGACCTTGGTTTCACCAGTCATGGATGCGAGTGCCGAAGAAGCCGTCATTGAATATGACTTCTGGTACAACAATGGCTCGAACTGTGCCGGTGCCGATCCAGCCAATGACGTTTTCGTCATCGAGATTTCGGACAACGCAGGCCTGAACTGGTATCCACTTGAGACGGTCGGCCCGACGGGCTCGGAAGTCAATGGAGGCTGGATCTCACGGGCCTATCCCGTGGCGGACCTGTCCGTGGTCGGGCCATCCGACCAGATGCGTCTCCGGTTCATCTGTGCCGATGCCAATGCTGGATCGATCGTCGAAGCTGGTGTCGACAATGTTCGCATCGGCTATCACTTCTGCAATGAGAGCAATCCATGTCCTGGTGACTTCGATGACGATGGTTCCATCGGGGTCAATGACATTCTGTTCCTCATCTCGGCGTGGGGCTCGCCTGATGGCGATATCAATGGCGACAATGAGACCAATGTCGACGATGTGCTCCTGCTCCTGAACGAGTTCGGTTCCGAGTGCTGAATCGCTTGATTTCGACTTGAACTCCCGGCCCGGGGTCTTCTGGACCCCGGGTCGTTCTCATTGGGAAGTCGGGTGATACAGTGGGGCCATGCTTCAAGTTCTCTGCCTGTGCCTGTCTCTGTTCTCGAGCGATCCCGTCAAGGTCCATTCCGTATGTGATGTTTCACAGCAGTTCACCTTCTACATGGACGGTCGGTTCTATCGGCAGTACTTGAAGGGGCAGGCGGTTGATGCTCGGAACTGGGGAAGTCTCTCGGAGCTGAATCTCTCCAATGTCAATCTGCTTGTTCTGACAGGAGGTGACCGGAGGATTCCCTACGACGAGGGCGCGATTCAGAACATCAAGCGTTTTCTGGATTCAGGCGGCACGGTTCTGATCATGGCCGATGGCACTGGAGAATCGGTTCCCATCAGCCCGTTCCTGGAGGAATTCGGCGCGACCCTGACTCAAGAGAAGGCAGTGGGGCCCCTGACAGGCTTGGGCGCATTGTCCGATCTCGAGATTGAGTTTCGACGAGGGGGGGCTGTCCAGTTCACCTCCGAATGGTCACCACTCATCCTGGATTCGAAGGTGCGTTCGGTTCTGGCAGAACGTTCAGTTGGACAGGGCACTTTGATCGTTGGGAGTCGAGGCCTGTTCGGCCAGAAACCGGATGCCTCCGATCCCATCAACGATCATTGGGTCGGCCAGATGCTGGTCGATCGTGCAGCCAGAAAGGCCATCGATCCGGGCATTCGTCATCGTGTGACATGGGCCGAAGACAGCAAGCATGCGGGACCACTCAAGATCGAGTTCCATGACGGAACAGAACAGTTCGCGGATGAGATCGTCGAGGTGTATCACGAGGTCAGGCCGCATCTGCTGGCGATCACCGGTGTCGAACCATCGCCCGGGATGATCCAGCGTCTGCTGATCCTTCCGACCGGCGGAGGTGGTTTTTCCAGTGGTGTCTGCATCGCCATTGGTGCGTGGTGGGGAGGGTTCCCCGACAAGCGATATCCGATGGTCGAACTCATCTCCCATGAGGCGGGGCATTCATGGGTCCTGCCGTATCCGGAGCCGGTGTGGAACGAACCGATTGCTACATGGCTCGGGATCCAGGTCGGCCGCCGCATGGGCATGCCCGAGGCCGAAGCAACGCTTCAGCGACAGCTTCGAAAGGGACGCAAGCTTGATCCGGACTTCAGCACGTTGAATCCCATGGCAGAGGATGCGAAGCGAGATCTTGTCTGGGCCAAGTCGTACTACGTCTTCGAATCCCTGGAAAACAAGTACGGACCCGGTGCGATGGCCAAGTATTTCCAGAAGAAACGGGAGGTTCTCGGGCCAGGGCGTGACGGCTATACGATGGATGATTGCGTCGCTGTCTGGAGCCTGGCTGTCAATGAGGATCTCTTCCCATGGTTCCGGTCGATGGCGTTCGATGTCGACCGGGCCCGGACCGATCTGCCCCGGCCATGATCATTTGCCTGTCAGCCCCGTACCTGTGGTATTGTTCCCGCCCTGATGCTTCATACAGCTGACCCCAACCTGAGAAATGTCGCGATCATCGCGCATGTCGACCATGGCAAGACCACGCTCGTGGACTCGCTGCTGGCCTATTGCGGTTCCATGGAGCTCGATCGATCGGAGGCGGAATGCGTTCTGGATTCCGACCCCCTGGAGAAAGAGCGGGGCATCACGATCACCTCGAAGAATTGCGCAGTGACCTATCGCCCGCGAGCTGGTGCGCATGCAGACAAGACCTGCCGCATCAACATCATCGATACCCCGGGGCACGCCGATTTCGGTGGAGAGGTCGAGCGGGTCCTGAAGATGGCGGACGGGGTCCTTCTGCTGGTCGACGCTTTCGAGGGGCCGATGCCCCAGACTCGATTCGTTCTGGGCAAGGCACTTGAGCTGGATCATCCGATCGTCGTTGTCATCAACAAGTGCGATCGTCCGAATGCGAGACCTGATGGCGTGATCAACGAGGTGTTCGATCTGCTTGTGGCACTTGGCGCAAGTGATGAACGGCTCGACTTCCCGGTCATCTATGCGTCTGGCCGGGATGGCTGGACATCCACTGAAGAAGGTGTTCATGAGGGGGACATGCAGCCCTTGCTGGATGCGGTCATGGAACATCTGCCTGCGCCTGTCGGATATGCGGATGTTCCACTGCAGATGCTCATCGCCAGTCAGGACTATTCCCCGTATGCCGGTCAGATTGCGATCGGTCGAATCTATGCGGGTGCGTTGTCGGCTGGTCAGGCGGTCACGGTCTGTCATGAGAACGAGAATCGGGTCGCACGGGCCCAGAAGGTCTACCGCTTCAAGGATCTGGGCAAGGTGCCCGCCGAGCTGGTGTCGGTGGGGGATCTCTGTGCTGTCGAAGGCATCGGTCATTTCGAGATCGGAGACACGATTGCCTGCCCTGAACAGCCCAACCCGATCGCACGAATCGCAGTGGACGAGCCCACGCTTCACATGCTGTTCAGGATCAACGATTCACCAAATGCCGGTCGATCCGGGCAGTTCGTGACCTCCCGTCAGATCGCCGACCGGCTTGACCGTGAGCTCCGGAGCAATCTCGCCCTCAGAGTCGAGCCCGGTGAGGGTGCGGATGAGTTCAAGGTGGCTGGTCGCGGCCTCCTTCATCTGGGCATTCTTCTGGAGAACATGCGTCGAGAGGGTTATGAGCTGACCGTCGGGCGGCCACAGGTCATCGAAAAGGACATCGATGGTGTGAAGTGCGAGCCGATCGAGCTGCTCACGCTGGATGTTGATCAGGATCATGTCGGGGCAGCCATGGAGCTGCTGGGGACTCGTGGTGGCGAAGTGCAGTCCCTCGAACAGCGGGGTGATCGCATGCACGTCGAATGCGAGATCCCGGCTCGTGGCTTGATTGGATTGCGGTCGCACATGCTGACAGCGACCGGTGGTGAAGCAGTCATGTACCACTGCTTTCAGAAGTATGCACCTGTTCGAACGACTGCCTATCGAAGAAACAACGGCGTCCTCGTGGCGACTGCGAATGGACAGGCGGCGACCTATGCCATGATCAATCTGTCGCAGCGTGGCATTCTCTTCGTCGAGCCTCAGGATGTGGTCTATGCAGGCCAGATCGTGGGTGAGAATGCCCGTGACAACGATCTTGGAGTCAACATCGTCAAGGGCAAGGCCTTCTCCAACGTCAGAGAATCCACCAAGGAGGCGACGGTCGTACTCAAGGCCTCTCGTGAGATCACGCTGGAGTATGCGCTTGAATACATCCAGGATGACGAACTGGTCGAGATCACACCGGATGCCATCCGGCTGCGAAAGAAGGTTCTCGACGAGAGTCGCCGCAAGCAGATTGCGCGTCAGCAGAAATCCGTTTCCGCCAATCAGGATTGAATGATCGCCTCGGCCTCGATTTCAACGCGTGCGTTCGCGAACAATCCGGCCACGACCACCATGGTCGATACGGGGCCTGTGTTGCCGAACCTCGTCTTGAACGTCAGGCCGATCTCGTCCGAGTCATCCATGTCCGTGATGTAGGTCCGGAGTCCAACGACATCCTTCAGAGTCGCACCAGCCTTGTTGAGTGACGATTCGATGCGGTCCAGGATGACAGTCGTCTGGCCGGCAGCATCTTCCGGATGCAGCAGGATGCCTTCGGTATCAACTGCGATGGTTCCTGCGACCAGGATGCGGTTTTCCATTCGAACAGCTCTTGAGTAGCCATATCGAGACTCCCAGGGGGTCCCGCTCGAAATGTTCTGTCGGTGCATGGTTGAGGACTCCGTTAGCATGGCGTTCATGACCGCGGACATAGGCATCATCACCGTATCCGACCGTGCTTCAGAAGGTGTGTACGAAGACCGGAGTGGTCCGGCCATCGAGGCCTGGCTCAAGGGTGTCCTGGTGAGTTCCTGGCAGCCGATCATCAAGCTGATTCCAGATGAACAGCCACTCATCGAAGAGACCATCTGCTCGCTTTGCGAGCATTGCGGGCTGGTCGTGACCACCGGTGGAACCGGGCCCGCGCCACGGGATGTCACGCCTGAGGCAACGGAGGCGGTCTGCGATCGCATGTTGCCCGGCTTTGGTGAATTGATGAGACAGGAATCCTTGAAGGTTGTGCCCACTGCGATCCTCTCAAGGCAGGTGGCCGGTATTCGTGGCAGCTCGTTGGTCATCAATCTGCCCGGCAAGCCATCAGCCATCAGCGATTGCCTGAATGCGGTCTTTGCGGCTGTTCCGTATTGCCTGGATCTGATCGGAGGGCCACAGCTCGAGACCAATCCCGATCAGTTGGTTGCTTTTCGTCCGGGCGCTACAATGAAGCCGTCATGACACAGTCCCCGATGACCCTTGATCAACTCATGGAAGCCTTCGAGTTCCTCGAGGACTGGGAGGATCGCTATCGATTCATCATGGATCTGGGCAAGAAGCTGCCCGTCATGCCTGAATCCGAACGCGTCGATGCCAATCTGGTCCACGGTTGCCAGAGCACCGTGTGGGTATCCGCCAGATCGAGTGGGGGGCCGCAGGCCGAAGTCGAACTTCATGCCGACAGTGATTCGGATCTCGTCAAGGGGCTGGCGGCCATGGTGGTCATCATTCTCACAGGCAAGTCTGCAGCAGAGATCGCAACCTGCGATATCGAAACCACATTCGACAAACTGGGTTTGCACGAGCATCTGAGTCCGACTCGAAGCAACGGACTTCACGGAATGGTGACCCAGGTCAAATCCCGAGCGGCTGCGTTGGCCGCTTCGTGATCAGGCCGGCAGGTCGTGCATCTTGGAAGCCGTTTCGGCGACTTCCCTTCCCAGAAGCGTGATCTGTTCCTGAAGAGCCTCAACGGACAATCTGCCCGGCTCCTGGAGCACTTCATGGATTCTCGGAACGGCCACCTGTCGCGGCAGCACCGTGACCCGAATGTTGCCGAGAATCCAGCGAATGCTGGAGAGGCCCTTGAGCCCTCCAAGGCCTCCTGGGGAGGCCGCCATCAATCCGGCGATCTTCTGGTCGAAACATTCCAGTGGAGCACAGCCCTCCGGAGTTCTGGAGAGCCAGTCGATGGTGTTCTTGAGCGCGGCGGTCACTGAGCTGTTGTATTCCGGTGAGGCGATCAGGAGCCCCTGGTGGCTCTTGAACTGCTCGCGGAGCGCCATGACCTCCTGTGGCAGGCCCTGATCCGCTTCCAGATCCTCATCGAAGACGGGCATGGGGTAATCGCGAAGGCGGATCACCGTGACTTCGGCACCCGCATCACGGGCGGCATCTGCGGCGATTTCAACGAGCTTATGGTTCCAGGAGTCGCGTCGAAGGCTGCCGCTGAAGGCGAGGATTCTGGGGGGCATCTGAGAGCTCCATCAGTGTGAGGATTGTTGAGTGTAGCCGTGGACCGCTGGGGATGTCCTGAATCGGGTACTGTTCACATCAGTGCACGGTTCAGATCATGCAACAGGCGGCGGCCCATCGGGGAAGCGACTCTCCCTCTTCGTCCTGGCGATGATGAACGTGGCCGTTGTCGTCGGGCTGGAAGGCCTGCCGACCATGGGCAACTTCGGGCTCAGCCTGATCGTGATCTACGCCTTCTTTGCCTTGATCTTCTTCCTTCCAGTCGGCTTGGCTGCTGCGGAGCTGGGAGGTGGCTGGCCGGCCGAAGGTGGCGTCTACAACTGGATCAAGGAGGCCATGGGGCAGCGGCTTGCCTTTGTGGGAATCTGGTGCCAGTGGGTGCAGATCGTCGTGTGGTATCCCACCGTGCTGGCGTTGTGTGCGACTTCGATCGCCTACATGTTCAATCCGGATTTTGATCAGTACATCTTGTTCACGGTTCCCATCATGCTGGTCGTGTTCTGGGCATCGACCCTGATCAACTTCCGCGGCCTGAATTTCAGTGGACTGGTCACGACGATCTTCCTCTATGCAGGTACGTTCATACCCGTCGTCATGGCCATTGGGTTTGCGATCTGGTGGGTTGCCAGTGGTAATGAAAGCTATGTCCCCCTCACCTGGGATGCCTTGTTCGACTTCACGCCAAGTCAGAATGTGCCGACTGAACATCAGGCCGCATCGGGCCTGGCGCATCATGCCCAGGGCCATTCCCATGTTCACGGTCTCAAAGGCGATTCCGCGCCATTCACCATCGGTTCGCTCGTAGCTGCCGTGGCGGTCTTCTCATTTCTCTCGGGTCTCGAAGTCAACGCGGTTCACTTTCGACGTGTCCGCAATCTGCAGCGAGCCGTTCCGATCTCTCTGCTGATCTCCGGCATTCTCGTCCTGGTCATCTCGATCCTGGGAGCGCTCAGTGTCGCGGTCCTGGTGCCTCTGAATGAAATGAAGCTCACCGCAGGCACTCTCCAGGTCTTCCAGAAAGTGTTCGGGACCCTTGGTATCGAGTGGTTGCTGCCGGTGATGGCTTTCCTGGCCCTCTTCGGCATGATCGGTCACATCATGGTCTGGGTGATCGGCCCGACGGAGTCCCTTCGAGTCGCAGCCGCCGATGGCGTCATCCCACCGGTCTTCCAGAAGACCACTCGTGGTGGTGCGCCAAAGAACGTGATGCTGATCCAGGCGTTCGTCGTCTCTCTGATCTGTCTGCTGAATCTCTTTCTGGATCTGAATCGAGTCTTCTACGTCTTGACGATCATCTCCGCCCAGATCTATCTCGTGATGTATGCATTGATGTTCATCTCCCTGATCCGGCTGCGGTTCTCGCAGCCGAATGTCGATCGTCCTTTCAAGATTCCAGGAGGGCTTCCGGGGGTCTTCATCGTCGGAGGTGTTGGCCTGCTGGGATGCGCCGGTGGCATCATCTTCGGCTTCTTCCCGCCCTCGCAGAGTGATATCGAGATGTCCCCGAAGACGCTGATCCCACTCGTTTCGATCGGCTTCGTGGTGACGATGATCCTGCCCTTCATCTTCTTCAAGTGTCGACGTGTGGAGTGGGCGCATCGTGGAGATCTTCCCCGTGCAGAAGAGGCCCGCAATCGCTGGATCCGAGGCGACTGATGTCACGTGTCATTGCCATGTGGTCAGGGCCGAGGAACATCTCGACCGCCATGCTGCGATCGTGGGAAAACCGACCTGATACGACAGCCTGGGATGAGCCGTTGTATCCGTGTTTCCTGAAACGTACAGGTGTCGAGCATCCAGGCCGGGATCATGTGCTGGAGCAGCATGCCCACGAAATCGATTACGACCAGGTCGCCGAGCGGCTTCTGTCCGATGTGGAGACACCGATCTTCTACCAGAAGCACATCGCTCACCATCTCTTGGATGACATGGATCGAGCCTGGATGGATGATGGTCGTGTGGATCATTGTTTCCTGATCAGGAATCCGCGAGAAATGATGCTTTCGCTGTACAAGCGATATCCCGAGATGGTGCTTCGTGATACCGGTTTGCCTCAGCAGTTCGAGATCTTCCAGCGATGTCTGGAGGCCGACGGTGAGTGCCCGCCGGTCATCGACGCCAGGGAGGTCCTTGAGGATCCCCGTCGCACCCTGGGCGCTCTGTGCGATCGTCTTGCGATTCCCTTCGATGAAGCCATGCTGTCCTGGCCGGCTGGCCCAAGGGACTGTGACGGTGCCTGGGCGGACTGGTGGTATGACTCCGTGAGGGCTTCCACTCGATTCGCATCCTGGGAACCGAGAGAAGGTCAGCTCCCGCCGCATCTTGATACCGTTCTCGAAGAATGTGAGTTGCTCTACGGGCAACTTCATGAACACCGCATCAGAGGATGACATCGTGCTTCAGCAGTTTGACGAACGAAATCGAGATCTGAAGATCAACATCAATGGCAAGCTCATTCACCGCAATGAGGCCGGGATCAGTCCGTTCGACTCTTCGGTGCAAGGTGGAGATGCCGTCTGGGAAGGATTGCGGCTGTATGAAGGGCGTATCTTCCGTTTTCGTCAGCATCTCGATCGACTGCGGGCGTCTGCACAGGCCGTTTCGTTTGCAGAGATTCCCACGCACGAAGAGATCATGGATCAGGTGCGACGTACCCTTGAGGCCAACAACATGCATGATGGGGTGCATATTCGCCTGACGCTCACGCGAGGATTGAAAGTCACCAGTGGCATGGATCCTCGGCTGAACACAATGGGTCCGACGCTCATCGTTCTGGCCGAGCACAAGCCACCGGTCTACGACAAGAGTGGACTTCGTCTTGCGACAAGCAGTATCCGGAGATTCTCGCCGGATCAGCTCGACCAGCAGATCCACTCGTGCAATCTCCTTCAATCCATCATGGCGAAGATCGAAGCGAATGCGGCAGGTGTCGATGATGCACTGATGCTCGATGCCCGTGGCTTCATTGCGGAAACCAATGCAACGCATCTCTTTTTCGTCCATGACGATGTTGTCACGACATCCCGTGTTCTGTGCTGTCCAGAGGGGGTGACCCGATCAGTCGTTCTGCAGCTCTGTGAACGTGATGGAATCGAGTGCCACGAGGGTGATTACACACTGGATCATGCACACGGGGCGGACGAGGTGTTCTGTACAGGGACCATGGGTGAACTTGCTTCCGTGACGGAGATTGACGGGCATGTCATCGGCGATGGCGCCATTGGCCCCATGACAGACCGTCTTTCAGAACTCTTCAGTCAGTGCGTTGAAGCCGAGGCTGAGCCCGTGCTGGGTCCGTGACTTCGGTGATGTGATCGGGCCTGCGGTATCAGCGGTCGTGAAATGCCGGTGCCAGTGCCGGGTACAGTTCTTTCCATCGTTCGTGCAGGTCCCCATACAGCTGTGCGTCATGAGATGGGGGAAGCGTCGAGGTCTCCTGGACGAAAGCGTTCATGGCCTCTGGAACATCCTGGAATCGTCCGCTTCCAACCATGGCAAGAAGTGCAGCACCATACGCTGAGCCATCTGTCACATTGACCGTAGAGACAGGCAGATTGAAGATGTCTGCCGCCATCTGTCTCCAGAAGCTGCTTCGAGCTCCGCCTCCGGTCATCCTCACGGACCGTACGTCCTGGCCACTCTGCCGGATCAGGTCAAGGGAGTCCTTCAGTCCGAAAAGGATTCCTTCAAGGACAGCTCTTCCAAAATGGGCACGTTGATGTTGATTCGTCATGCCAACGAAGGCGCCTCTTGCCATCGGGTCGGCGTGGGGTGTTCGTTCGCCCGTCAGGTAGGGGAGGAAGTCAAGGCCGTCACAACCGGGCCTGATGGTGCGAGCGCCATCGATGATTCGATCGAATCCGGCGGGGTCATCCCCTTCGAACGTGTCCCGGTACCACTTGAGACTGCCCCCGGCACTGAGCATGACACCCATGACGTGCCACTCGCCGCAGATGGCATGACAGTAGCCATGCAGTGCGCCAGTGGGGTCATGGGGGCGTTGTCGACTGTCTGCGAAAACGACTCCAGACGTTCCGAGATTCACCGAGACTGCCGATCCGCCGCCGATGCCACATCCCACGCCTCCTGCGGCCTGGTCACCGGCGCCAGCCACGACAGGGGTGCCTGGTTGGAGACCGGTGGCTGCTGCCGCATCATGGGTCACGGTTCCGGCGATGTCCTGTGATTCGAGGATTGGAGGAAGCCAGTTGGCTTCGATGTGCAGTCTTTCAAGGATCTCACTTGACCACTGTCGAGTGCCCAGATCAAGAAGCGAGGTTCCGGAGGCATCGGAGACGTCCATGGCCCGTTCGCCGGTCAACCGAAGTCGAAGGTGATCCTTGGGCAGCAGGATCGAGTGTGTCCTGGCGAGGGCTTCCGCATCGTGGTTCATCATCCACAGAATCTTGGGTGCCGTGAAACTGGTCATGGCAGGTTTGCCGGTCAGTTCAATCAGGCGGTCCCGGCCGATCCACTCATGCATCAGATCGCATTCATGGGTCGTTCTTTGATCGTTCCACAGGATGGCAGGTCGAATGACGGCATCCCGCTCGTCCAGCAGAATCAAGCCATGCATCTGTCCACTCAGACCCACGGCTGCAATGCTGCCTCCATCAAGGTCCTGTTGATCCAGCAATGTCCGGATCGCCGAACAGCAGCCTCGCCACCAGTCTTCCGGATCCTGTTCCGACCATCCATGATTTGGAGTCGAGGTCGAGTGGTCGCTGCTGGCACTGCCGATGATGTCACCGGTGTACTGGTCGACCAGAAGTACCCGAATGCCTCCGGTTCCCAGATCGATTCCCAGGACGTGCGGCTTGTCTGCCATAGCGGATCCCCATGAGTGGCGTGCTGTCACCTTCCAGAGTACCGCCCTGTGGTCGACCTGTCGGTCAGGTAGCATGGCGTACTCAGAGAAGGAGCGGAAACATGCCAAGACCAGTCACGATCTTTACCGGCCAGTGGGCGGATCTCCCCCTGGAGGACATGGCCTCCATCGCGGGAGGTATGGGGTACGACGGCCTCGAGCTGGCCTGCTGGGGAGATCACTTTGATGTGACCAGAGCGATCGAAGATGAGTCCTACTGTCGCGGTCGCCACGAACTGCTCCAGTCTCACGGATTGAAGTGCTGGGCGATCTCGAATCACCTTGTCGGACAGGCTGTCTGTGATCGAATCGATCATCGTCATCATCACATTCTTCCGGATCACGTCTGGGGACATGGAGATGCCGAAGGTGTTCGAGAGCGTGCTGCGGAAGAAATGAAGAACACTGCACGTGCAGCCGCCAGACTTGGTGTGCCGGTGGTCAATGGGTTCACGGGTTCTTCGATCTGGCCCGACATCTATTTCTTCCCTCCGACACCGCCTGATCATGTCAAGCGTGGCTATGACGACTTTGCGGACCGCTGGGGGCCGATTCTGGATGTCTTCAAGAGTGAAGGCGTGAAGTTTGCATTGGAAGTGCATCCAAGTGAGATCGCCTATGACATCTATACGGCCGAAGCGGCGTTGGATGCGGTCGGCCATCATGAAGCGTTCGGCTTCAACTTCGATCCAAGTCACCTCATCTGGCAGGGTGTCGATCCGGCCCGTTTCATCGATCGATTCGGAGATCGGATCTTCCATTGCCACATGAAGGACACCCGGATCCTTCAGGACGGAGAGCGCAGCATTCTCGGCTCGCATCTCCAGTTCGGTGATCCGCGACGTGGATGGGATTTCGTGAGCGTGGGTCGAGGTGATGTTGATTTCGATCAGATCATCCGGGCGCTGAATCGCATCGATTACCAGGGGCCGCTTTCCGTCGAGTGGGAAGACAGCGCCATGGACCGTCTGCAGGGTGCACGAGAAAGCTGCGATTACGTCCGTGCCGTCGAGATTGCGCCGCCGGGTACCGGTTTCGAGGATGCCTACGCCAGTGATCAGGCTGCAGGAGCATCAACGTGACGATGTCTCGTCCGATTCGAATGGGCATGGTCGGTGGTGGTCGGGATGCGTTCATCGGTGCGGTGCATCGCATGGCCGCTTCGCTTGACGGCAGCATGGAGCTTGTGGCCGGTGCGTTGTCCTCCACTCCGGAGAAATCCATTGCGAGTGGATTGGATCTTGGGCTGCCGGAAGACCGGGCTTATCCGACATGGCAGGCGATGCTCGAGTCCGAAGCGGCAAGGCCAGAGGACGATCGCATGGAAGCTGTCGTCATCGTGACGCCCAATCATGTGCATCATCCAGTCGCGAAAGCTGCGATGGAAACGGGCTTTCATGTGGTCTGCGACAAGCCGCTTGTCATGGATGCTCAACAGGCCGATGAACTGGTCGCCGTACGAAAACAGACCGGAAGGGTCTTTGCAGTCACCTACAACTACACGGGCTATCCGATGGTCAAGGAGGCTCGGCATCTCGTACGGAGTGGTGCGATCGGTGAAGTCCGAAAAGTGATTGTCGAGTACAACCAGGGTTGGCTTGCGACACCTCTCGAGACGACCGGTCAGAAGCAGGCCGGATGGAGAACAGATCCGGCCATGGCTGGTGCCGGCGGCGCCATGGGTGACATCGGATCCCATGCCGAGAATCTGGTGTCCTACGTCACCGGGCTCGGCATCGCTGAATTCACCTCTGATGTCACCACTCACGTCGAAGGCCGATCGATCGATGATGACACATCGGTTCTTCTTCGTTTCGACAACGGTGCTCGTGGGATTCTTACGGCCTCACAGGTCTGCCCGGGGTGCCTGAACGATCTCCGTATTCGCGTCTGGGGATCAACAGGCGGGTTGGTCTGGCATCAGGAAGATCCCAATACCCTCAAGCAGACATCGCTCGAGGGTCCTGATCGAATTCACCATCGTGCGGATGCCTCGCTTTCGGAATCCGCAAATGCGATGGTTCGACTTCCAGGTGGTCATCCAGAGGCCTTCATTGAAGCCTTTGCCAACATCTATCGAGGTGCTGCTGCGGCTATTCGTGACGGCCGGGATGATGGCGCTTCATACGATTACCCCACGGTTGAGGATGGAGCCCGTGGGGTCAAGTTCATTGGTGCCGTCATTCAAGCGGGCGGCGAGGGTTGGACCGCTTTCAGGGAGCATTGACCATGCGACTCATCAAGACGATCGTTCTGACTGGTCTGATCGCCTCTCCTTCACTGGCTGAGGATGTTCCAGCTGTTCTGGTGTTCTCTCATACGGCTGGTTTTCGGCACGCCTGCATCGAGTCCGCGACACGGTCCCTGCAGAGTCTTGGGGGCGACGCGTTCACGTGTGAATTCACCGAGGATCCTGCGGAGTTCACCCCTGGCAATCTCAGCCGTTTCGATGCGGTGGTCTTTCAGAATACGACCCAGGATGTTCTGAATGATGTGCAACAGGAAGCCTTTGAGGCCTATCTTCGCAATGGTGGCGGCTACGTCGGCATTCATGCGGCGGCGGATACGGAATACGAATGGCCGTTCTATGGAACACTTCTTGGTGGCGCGTGGTTCAAGACGCATCCGGCCGTGCAGGAGGCGACCATCATCGTCGAGGATCTTCATCATCCATCCATGGCCCATCTCCCCAGGGAATGGGTTCGAACAGATGAGTGGTACGAATACCGGGCGAATCCACGGGCCCACGTACATGTCCTGGCGTCATTGGACGAATCGACCTATGACGTTGCAGAGGGCATGGGTGATCACCCCATCGCGTGGACGGTTCCGGTGGGCAAGGGCGTTGCGTTCTATACGGGCGGTGGTCATACCGAAGAGAGTTTCGAGGAGCCGGGTTTTCGCGAGCATCTGAGGCAGGGCATTCTCTGGGCCATGAACGACGGTTGGATCGAGCTCATTCCCGAGACCGGCAAGCGGGGATGGCGCGGGGCGGAGAAGTGGGCCAAGGTCACCGATGTGAAACTGGACGTGGACAATCCCGTCGGGATTCAGTCGACACCGGCGGGGGATGAGGAGCCGGCCGGCCTGATCGTCAACCAGAACGGTGCTTCCAGTCTCATGACGGATACCGAATTTGGTGATATCGAACTTCATGTCGAATTCATGATTCCCAAGGGGGGCAATTCGGGGGTCTACCTCCAGGAGCGTTATGAGCTCCAGATTCTCGACAGTTGGGGAAAGTCCAATCCGAGCAGCGGTGATTGTGGCGGGGTCTATCAGCGATGGGATCCAAGCCGCAAGCCCGAGGGTTATGAGGGACATCCTCCGCTGGTCAATGCCTCGAGAAAACCCGGGCACTGGCAGTCATACGACATCGTCTTCAGGGCTCCGAGATTCGATGACAGCGGGATGAAGATCGCCAACGCTCGCTTCGATGAGGTCTACCTCAACGGGATTCTGGTCCAGAAGGACATCGAGTTGACCGGTCCAACGAGAGGTGGGCGTGAGGGTCCCGAGGCCGCGATGGCGCCCATCATGTTCCAGGGAGATCATGGCCCGGTGGCCTATCGGAACATTCGAGTTCGAAGAATTGGACCATCTGAATCTGCAGAGTGAATCAGCCGGGGCACTGCCCGTATTCGTCAATGACGGCCAGCAGATCGTTGACTCCGACGACATTGTCGCCATCGACATCCTCGACGCACACGCAGCCGCCCCAGGCGTTGATCACCTGAAGGACATCGTTGACATTCACGACACCATCGGTGTTGAGGTCCATGGCGCAAACAGGGCAGAAGTCGTTGCCCCCGAAGTCCTGCCAGCCGCCGAGGATGTGGTCGGGGACACTGTTGCAGATGTCGGTTCCAGTCAGCTGTGGGTCATTGCACTCGCAGGCACTGGCGATGGCGCCGCCACGAAGTCCGGCTGAATTGCCATCGAACTCACAGTTGATGTGATGCCCCTCGCTGTAATGTCCATAGTTGACCGCGCCGCCGAACACGCCAGCGGTGTTCCCCACGAAGTTGCAGTCTTCCATCACAAGCGTGGTGTATTCATGAAGTCTGAGGCCACCGCCATCGTTGGTTGCATGGTTGTCCGTGAACAGGCAGTTGTCGAGGATGGGTTCGCCTTGCCAGATTGCCATGCCGCCTCCAAATGTGGCGGTGTTCCCGGTGATGTGGCAATCGCGGATGGTGGGGCTCGAGTTGACAATCTGGATGCCGCCGCCTGTGAGCTCTCCTTTGAAGAGCTGACCCGTTCCACCCGTGATGGTGAACCCTTCCAGAATGGCGCCTGTGCCTTCGCCGGAGATGAACATGACCACGGAGCTGAGGCTCCCGGCATCCAGGATCGTCTCCTCTGTCCCGTCTGTGGAGCGGATCCAGAGATCCTTCCCCCGGAAATCCACTCGTCCAGACCAGGTTCCAGGCCCAACATTGATCACATCGCCACTTGAAGCGGCTGTGACGGCCTGCTGGATGGTCTGGAAATCTCCGGGGACGTCATGTTCCGCAGCAAGGGCTGCTGTGCTCAGGAGGCTGAGGGTGGCGATGGTGGCCTGAATCATGCTTGGGTCTCGGAAAGGAAGCGTGTTTTTGGGTCAATAAAGGGGGTACACCATGAGTTTTCGCAGCATGATGGCCTCCGGGTCCCATTATGACAGATGAATCCCGTCCAGCCAGCCCCGGAGTGGCCTGAAATTGAGATTCAGAGAGGGGAGATGATGACGTCAAAAACCCGCATAAAGCACCCATGAAGGCCTCTGGAAGCTTGCAAATACCTCATTCCCGGATAGTCTCAATGAACAGGGATCCTTGCGCCTGCCGGGTGCGGAGATCTTCCTGGATCCACTACCTGTAATTCCCCCTTTAACCCTATTCAACTACGAGCGGAGAGACGGCGTGATGAACACAAGGTTCAGCAGGAACGCGACCTCGATCGTCATTGGTATGACCATGGCCATGGCATCCCTGGCCCAGGCCCGTGATGGTGCCCAGGTCGAGATTCTTCAGGATGATGCTCAAGGCACCATCCTGCGATACGAATTCGTGACCCCGACACTGAAGAACGTGCACGTCGGTGATGACCACGGCGTAATCGTCCAGATCGGTGACGAGAGCATCAACTCGGCGGCGGGAGAGCCTGCAATCGCAGATGTCCGTCGCTCCATCACCATCGGTCCTGACGCGTCTGTCTCGGCCACGATGATCAGTGGTGACTACTACGAGATCCCCGGCGTCGATGTCGCTCCCAGCAAGGGACCCATCCTCCGCACGGTCAATCCGCAGGATGTCCCATACACCTTCGGTGAGGTCTACGACCAGCCCGGCCTCTGGCCAGCGGAAACCGTCGAGCTTGGTGACCCCTACATCATCCGAACTCAGCGTGGTGTCGTTGTCGATGTGAACCCTGTTCAGTACGACCCGGTGTCCCGTACGCTTCGCGTGTATCGCAACATGACCGTCATGGTCGAGCCCGTCGGACTTGCCGATCGCAATATCCTGACGCCTCAGTCTCAGAACAAGGTTGATGGTTCGACCTTCCATTCGATCTACAAGAACCACTTCCTGAACTACAACCGCAACCTCCGGTACGACCCGATCGTCAGTGAGGGTGAGCTGCTCGTGATCTGCCACGATTCGTGGACAAGCAACATGCAGCCGTTTGTCGATCACAAGAACAACATCGGTATCGCCACCACCATGGTGAGCGTGTCGGAGATCGGCAATTCCTCCACCTCGATCATGTCCTACATCGAGAACATGTATGCCAACAGCGATCTGGTCTACGTCCTTCTGGTGGGCGATATCGCCCATATCGCTTCTCCGGTGTATCCACTGGAAAGCGGCAAGTCGGATCCTTCATACGCACTCATGACCGGCGACACCTATCCCGACATGATCGTCGGCAGGTTCAGCGCTGAGACGGCTGCTCATGTCGATACGCAGGTCGAGCGAGTGATCACCTTCGAAACCGAGAACTGGACGCAGGATCCCTACTACAAGCGTGGGCTCGGCATCGGTTCCAATCAGGGGCCTGGTGATGATGGTGAGACGGATGACCAGCACGTTCTGAACATCATGAATGACCTTGACGCATACGGCTATACCTTCACGGACACCATTGTTGATCCAAGCGGTACCGTCGCTCAGGGCGTCTCGGCATTCAATCAGGGCATTGGTGCGGTTGCCTACTGCGGCCATGGTTCGACCACGGCCTGGGGCAATGGTTCTGCCATGTCAAACAGCGATGTCAATGGCCTGAACAATTCGCACATGATGCCCTGGATCATCAGTGTCGCCTGTGTGAACGGTCAGTTCGATGCGGGCACCTGCTTCGCAGAAGCCTGGATGCGTGCAACTGATGGCGGCGAGCCTTCCGGTGCCATGGGCATCTACGCTTCCTCCGTCAACCAGTACTGGGCCGAGCCAATGAGTGCCGAGGACGAGGTCTTCGACCTGTATGTCGCCGAGACCTACGCCACCTTCGGTGCACTCTGCTACGCAGGTTCCTGCCTGATGATGGACGAGTATGGCTCCAGTGGTGTCGACATGTACTACACATGGCACATCTTCGCCGATCCAACGCTTCGCGTCGTTGGAACGACAGCGCCTCCAACCGGCATGCAGGTCAGCGGCAACGGCTTCAATGCAGAAGGGCCCAATGGTGGACCGTTCGCCCCGGGTACCGCCGATCTGACCGTCCGCAACTTCGATGCTTCAGATCTTGCGTACGAGGTCAACACGGATGCTGCATGGCTCGACGTTTCCATCGCGGGCAATGGTGTTCTCGTTGAAGGTGAAGAGGAAGTCATCACGGTTTCCATCAACAGCGTGGCCAACGGCCTGGGCAACGGTCTTCAGACTGCGACCGTGGTCATCAATGGAACCAGTGATCTCCAGAGTTATGAGAGCATCAAGGAATTCACCGTCAACATCGGTGTTCCTGTTCCGATCCACGTCTTCAACATGGACGACAATCCTGGCTGGTCCATGGACGCCGAATGGGCATTTGGTGCTCCAACCGGCGGCGGTGGAAGCTCATGGGGCAATCCTGATCCAACCAGTGGTGCAACAGGCAACTTCGTCTGTGGCGTCGATCTGAATGGTGACTACGACAGTACGGTCGGTGGCCCATGGAATCTGACCACCAATGCGATCGACTGCTCCGAGCTGACCGACACCGGTCTCACCTTCCAGAGATGGCTGAACACGGATTACCAGCCATATGCCTACGCAACCCTCGAAGTGTCGAACAACGGCACGAGCTGGACGACCCTTTGGGAGAATGGCTCCAACGAGGTTGCCGACAGCAGCTGGAGCCTTCAGGAGTACGACATCTCCAGCGTGGCTGACCAGCAGGAAACCGTCTACATCCGCTGGGGTTATCAGATCGGTTCCGGTGTCTGGAACTACTCGGGATGGAACATCGATGATGTCCAGATCTGGGGTATCGCTCCCGAGACCAATGATTGCCCGACGGACCTTGATGGCGACGGTTCAACCGGCGTCAACGACGTCCTTCAGTTGATCGGCTCATGGGGTACTGCGGACGGCGACGTCAATGGTGATGGCACCACAGACGTCAGCGATGTCCTGGCGATCCTCGATGCCTACGGGCAGGATTGCTGATCATCGGATCGCGTTCTTGAATTGATCAGGGCCCGGCTCTCATGAGTCGGGCCCTGTTTTTTATGGGTTGCACCTGGGCGCTGGTTAGTCAGCTGAATCGATCACGTCCATGCGTGCTTCAGCTGCTTCAAGCTGGCTGTCGAGCACATTGGCGACACCCGGATTGCCATGGGTGTTCCTGCGGGTTGTCTGGAGCTGTTTGATCCGGATCGCGAGCGCATCCTTGTCGAGGGCGTCCAATTGCTCCTGTGACAGGATGGGAGGGATGCCGTCGGCCTGTGTTTCCGTGACCGAGTCGTAGCCTGGTGGCTTGGGTGCGGGCTGGTAGCCACAGGCGGCCACAAGCAGAGCAGGGATGGCTGTCAGTATGAGGAGGCGATTCATCTCTCGTTGCCTTTGTGAAGGTGGTTTATCGAGCGTTGAACAGGATGGCCAGCCAGAAAATCGTGGTGAAGACCCCCATGACCAGGCCGAAGATTGCTCGTCCTCTGCCGTGTGACTCTGGCCGTCTGCTGAAATCAAAGAAGGCGATCACGCTGACAAGGATTGCAATGACTCCAATGAATGGAAGCAGTGAAAACAATCCCAGATAGCCAGCCGCAATCGACCAGCCGGTTCGATTGATTGGAATCAGGATCTCAAGTCCGGCGTCGTTCGTGCTTTGGACATGAACTGTTGGTGGGGGTGGTGGCGGAGGAGGTGGCGGTGTGCTTGTTTCAGCCATTGGTGTTTCTCATCTTCGTTGAACTTGTTATAATACGACCTGCATCAAGAGCAGGGCTGACGCCCTCGCCAACCTGCCTGCCCGGGCAAGGTGGCCAACGGAAGCGGTTTCCGGGATGCGGTCCAGGGATTTCTGAATCCCGACAACAAAGCGGGCTTGCCCTGTTTTTGGGGCATTACGTTTTGACGGGCCGAGCAGCGTCAGTCCTCCAAGCAGAGATGCCAGGAGGACACCATGAGTGGACGACAGGTCTTGGTTGAACGGGATGTGCTGGGAGGCGCCGCAGGCGTGCTCGAGGCCATCGGGGAACATGATCTGGCACTGGCCCTGGGACGGGCTGGGCAAGGACATCCATACTCACCACTGGCCAAGGAGCTGGTTGTCGCTGCGCTTCGGCGGCTTCGCCAGCAGCGTGGTGGTGACTTGGGTCAGGAACACGAAACAGCAGGCAGGAT